>SXGQ01311125.1_pt1 | contig 86242 bp, 117 predicted proteins | sample 3178371 | NCBI WGS metagenome assembly SXGQ01 (sample SAMN11356859, study PRJNA531348) | freshwater metagenome | isolation source: freshwater sample F1-20 | place: China: Fuxian Lake, Yuxi | collected 2017-12-25 | reverse complement strand
CTGTTATTATACTCCAATCACCAAGTTGTTCCATTGTGATACCAAGACGTACATTATTATAGATTAGCTCTTCGGTGAAGTGGTCGGTGGTCAGCCTTTTACTTTCATAGGTATTCATAATCATTCCAATATATCATCAATTCTTCCGTTTCTGGACCAGGAGATCCTGTGCTCCGACACAAGCTGCCTCTTGTCATAGCTCACCACTGCCGAACCAGGCTTCTCAGTCATCGCGACAACCTCGTAGTCGTGGTGGAAGCTCGGACTGAGCAAGTCGAAGCTCCAATCGAGCACGAGCCAGTCTTCAGATTTGTTTCCCTCTAAGTTAACCATGCTACCAACCGGGAACTTCATTAGGCAGACCTTCTCACCGTCCTCCGTTACGCCCCAACACTTGCCGAATATCTCGACCGCGCTCTCCACCACATAGCAGGCAGCCATAACCTCAGACATGCAGGACTTCATCGTCCACTCGTACCTGACGTAATCCACCTTACTGATACTGTGTATCGACTGTGACTTTGATATAGTGTTCGGATCGACTTTCAACTTCTCTTTGTTCTTCGAGGTCTTCCAGACGTGGTTGTCGAAGTTCTTGTTCATAAGCACATCGAGTATCTCCTCGAACTCGTCGGTACACGACTTCGCAACCGAGAAGGTCAGCTTGTAACCGACTGGCGGATCTAACATCAAATCATCATCTGAGACTGTGGAATGCCCCATAGAATGGCCGACGACCGGCCTTATCTTCACGTCGATACCGGTATCATTCGTGTAAGTGGCAGACACCATAAAAGAGGTATCCCGACTAACATAGATTTTATCAATATCGTAAAGTCTGCTGTTCCACCCGAAGATGAACGAGTCGGACATCCTCAATTTTCCTTTTGTTATCATATCATTCAATTATTCGTTTCGAACTTATTAGTTCTGATATTATTCTATCTCTTTCTTCATCTTTAGTCGGAATTGGCTCCACTCCATAGAAAGACATCTCTACTCGTTTCTGACCGACCTCGACGGGTACCGTTATACGGAAGATTTTACACAACATCTTGAAGAGTTCGAGCCTATCCTGATACTTAACAATTGCTCTACTAAGTGTCTTTCTTTTACTTTTGGATAATCTTTCAATGAACTCGGTTAGTGCCATCTTTAACTGGTCCTTCTGTATGCCATAGCTGGCAGACCAGATACCTATACTAATGTGTTCAGTTTTTGTGGTTTTGGTGTAGTACCCGAAGTTGAGTTCTTTGGTTGTACTGACATCCATATAACCACCAGTGTAAATCTCTTGATTTGGAATAATTTTTCTCCAGCACTTAACGTCTCGTTCGTACTCCTCACCTGTAGTCACCCTTCTCATACGTGTGACCTTAGCAGCGTTTTGATCCGGAACGTAGAAGACACGCTTCGCAATCGCCTTCTCTTTACCAATGACGATGAGCTCACGGTCATAGAACCTGAGCGTCTGTCCGTCAACCGTGTTTGTTATACCTCTACATACAAAGGAAAGTGTCTCTGAAACAACAGTTACCATATCATCTACACTCAAAAATTTATAGTTCATATCATTCTAATATCTCGTTAATCCTACACTCTCTCCAATCAGATATATCAGTAAAATGTTTATAGAATTCTTTCTTAGAAACACTTAAACCATTTACTAAAATTATAATAAAATTTTCAAATAATAAATAATTAATGAAATCACCTTTTTTGAATCTAACAGTTCCTTCTAATTTATCACAAAAATAAGTTCTAACACATATAGCTCGGTGATTGTCTAAACTTATTGTATTTGATGAATCTTCCAAACATAAATATTATTTTTTGTGTATAAAATGCTCTCTTACCCATTCAATTGGGAACAAATTATACTCATTTGCATAAAGTGTATGGTTTAAACAAACCATTACCTCAACTTCATCATGATCAACATAGAGTACATCATACTCTTTTCCCTCCTCAAAAAGTACCAAATTGAGAAAATTCTTTACTTGTTTGGTACATATCAGTTTATCTCCTTTACGCATAATATATTATATTATTATTCACTATAGTGAAAGAGTTTAACGCTAATATATAAATAAATATGAAATAATAAAAAATTTTCAATATATGAAAACGAAACATAAATTAATTAATGACTTCCAGTATGTATCACCTGAAAAAAAAATATTCGTATTAAAGTCAGGAACAATATTAGAAGAATATAATTACACACAAAAAGGTGAAATAATACCAATAGATAAAGAAATAGTAGACAATAATCCTGAATTCTTTACAATAGTTGATTGGAAATCAGAACTTCTTTCATATATGAGAGTCAATAAACTACCACAACCAGCACAATTAGTTAAAAAACTTATACCCTTTATAGAAGAAATGATATTGTCTGGTATGGAAAAAGTAGATAAGACTACAAATGATACCGAAAAAACTATTGAATTAGAACAAAAAGAAACTGAATTATTCAAAAGAGAACAAGAGTTAGAACGAAAAATAATTTCAATTCAACAAAAACAGGATGAAAATGAAATAAGACAGAAAAGTTTAGATAAAAGAGATAAAATATTAAAAGATGATTCATCTCTACTTGACACACGTGAAATTACAATTAGAGAAAAATCAAAACAACTTATCGAAAAAGAATTTGAAATAGAAGAATTAAAAAGAACTTTAGAAGAAAAAGAAAGAGTATTAGAACTCTCTTCAGTTAAAACTGATAAAGACATTGAAAAAAAATACCAGGAAATACAAAAAAGATTAGAATTAGAAAACAAAAAAATATCTGAAAGAGATTCAATATTAGATACTCTTTCAAAAGATCTCGAAAAGAGAAAAGAAGATATAGAATATGCCGAAAATCAAATAAAACAAGAAAAAGAATTTATTGAAGAAGAAAAAACCTCATTAGAAATAGCCAGAAAAGAATTAGAAAGATTCAATCTGGAAATAACACAGTGGGAAAATACACATTGGAAGTTTCGTAGAAACATAGTCCCACCTTCAGCAATTCCTGAAACCAAAAGTGACAATTTTAAGTTATAATAAGTAATATTATAACATGATGTTGCATTAAAAATTGAATATATACTACAATAACAAAATAACATTATGAGATACTTAAAGCACTTCGAAGAACTGAAATGGAGCACCTACCGCAGCGCGGCCAATAAGCTAAGGAGAATATCACCCAAAAAGAACAAGGAGAGAGTAGACGACCTGCTCGACCACGCGGATCGTATGGAGCTAAACAGGGTTAGGCAAGAGCTCTCAGGAGTTATTTCGCCAATATGGATAAGGATAACTGATACGGAAGGAACCAAAAAAAGTGGAGTCGGCCGGTTCTACGCTGTGCCATACCCGGAGTACGAAATACTGGAGGAAACCATTGAGGACGATAGCCTCAGCGTCAGAGAAATACCCTTCAACTTGGTCATAACACCTGTGGACGAGGATGCCGAGAAAATTTGCAAGGAAGTTATGCCAGAGGGACCGGATCTTTCCCTTTCCGGTATAGGCGCGATGTGGCTCTCGATTGAGCTAAAGCTCGAACCTGGCACATACGAGTTGGGCAGGATGAAGCTGATTGATATGGATCCGTACGTCTACGGAAGATGTGAACTAGGTTCGGAGCCGAAGCGAAGAAGACCAGCCTACGGCACTGTCAAGAACACACTACAAAAGATGTTCACGGACAAGTCCGGCGAGTTCTACCAGGAGTTCGAGCAGAGGATAATCGCAGGAATGGGACTTTCATCCGAGCACGGCCTGTCTATGAAGAAAATCGCGGAACACCTTAAATCACTTAGTGTGAATACAGGATTTATGGCAGACTAAGAGAACGCTAACTAAAAGCCATAACCTTTGTCATGAACTCGAACAGGTCGTTCGTGTGCTTCGTAACCGCGTCCTGGTAATGTCTTAATCCGTAGTTGTTCTCGACGAACCTCATCTTCCAATCAATCACCTCCATATAGTCAGCCACCTTGATCCCGTCGAAGTCGTGTGCGTAGGTGTGGTCGTCCGTACCTATTATATCGAACCAGGTGTGGAAGTAGTCCATGTTCCTGTGCCCGTAAGAGTCATACCCGCCGTAATAACCAGTGTGGAAATCAACCGTACACACAGTGTTCTCAACTGTAACCTTGTTGAAGTTGTTCATTCCGCAGAACTTCATGAAGTTGTCCCGCGTCAGCAACCAGTCCTGGTCTGCCCCGCCTCTGTCGAAAACGGACTTTCCATTGATCGTGTAAAGAGACAGCGCGCTGGAGCCCGTAAGCACAGCCTCCAAGTCATTCAACTGCCGAAGGAACTTCCTCTTCTTCCTCTTGAATATCGAAGTCTTCATGCGCCTTCTCTTCCTGTCGACCAGGGTAGGCAGTATCTCCGGCACGTCGCCGAGCGCCTGGGTGCACTTGAAGTCGCGTAGCCAGGATTTGACTTCCAGTGCCTTAGGATCTGTTAGATTATTGTTTAGTGTCATAGTATCGAGTTTATCTGTATCTCACGCCATAGTGTCGACCACTCGGCTCTAACGTCTTCTGGGTATGTCCAGACTTCTTTACCACCATTGTAGTAATCTGTGTAGTAGTAGAAGACCGATTTAGTCATACCGTCGTAAACCTCCTTAGCGATTTCCATACACTCGTTCTCCGAAATCCATTCACACAAATTCTTTATTAGGTCGAAATCTACTTTCACTGACGATTTACGCCAATTTGCGTTTATATAAGTATTGAGATAATGTCTTATTGTTCTTTCTTTCCAACTACTCACCCCGGACGGGTCAGCGTCGTCAGGATAAGCCATAAAGAATTTTACGTCCTTTTTTTGTGCCTCCTTTATGACTTTCAATACCTGTCTCGTTATTTTCAGGTCTAAGAATATGTAGGCTTGGTCGTCGAGGTTGAAATAAGCCAAAGGTAACCATATACCATTATACCGGTAGTAAAGCATATCATTGCTTCTAACCTCATAATCGGCACCGTTGCCAGGTATCAAATCATCAATCTTCATAGTATTCCTTCATTATATAACGGAATTCTCTTTTGTCGGCAATTCTGGACTTTCCGACGGTCATCCACTCGTGCCACTCCGAACCGCGGTTGGGTGAGTATCTCTTTCTCTGACTACGCCAGGGAGAACCCTGTGACATTACTCTTTGTGCTATTCTAGTACCTAACCAATCAAGCCAATCAGGGTGTTGTATATCAACTTCGTTGGCATTTTTGAATCTATAAACACGAAAACGCCTAGCAAAGAAGCGAAGCCTCTTCCGCATAATCTTTTCTTCGATATGTCGTCGCCAGGCAATACCCCTCATAAAGGCAAATATAAGAAAAATATATAACCTATGGATGAGAACGCAAAAGAAAAGTTGAGAGAAATCGGTTTCACATACAACAAATCCGAAGAACATTGTAGGATGAAACATGGAAAGGGTAGATTGATTGTTTGGAAGAACTTGTCTACACCAGGATACTGTCTCGCTTATGATGATAAGAAAGGAATGTCAATACTAATGAGAACAAACATAGATATTATATGTGAGGAAATTAGGTCTCTAATAAGAGATGCACGTATCGATGAAGTACTGGGTTAATTCTTAAACACTATACATACGGACAAAAATATATTTTATATATAAGTAAAAACGGTCCCATTAGTTGTGAAAGAATTTATTAAAAATATAATAGATGATAAAATCAAAAATCTAAATCCAATTACCGAAGACTTAATTATAAATGAAGTTTTAGAATTAGGACTTACTGCAAAACACAAAATAGTTTCATATATAAGAAAAAGGTTAGAACTACCAAAAGTAGGTTCTGATAAAAATATCTATTGGGAAAAAAGAGGTTGGAATCAATCCGAAATTGAAAAAAGAAGGGTTCGAAAAAAAATGCCATCATCACCGATGAAATATGAAAATTGGCTATGTAAAATTAATGAAAAGACAGGTAATCTTTATACTATAGAAGAGGCAAAATATAAAGTCAAATCGTTCAGAAAAACTAATATAGAATATTGGATAGAAAAGGGATATAATGATGATGAATCAAAACTAAAAGTAAGTGAGTATCAAAAAGAAAACTCCGATAAGTTTGTTGATAAAATATTAAAAAATCCACAGAATTATAATGCCAGAACTCCTACACAATTAGGTTATTGGATAAAAATGGGTTATGATGAAGAATCTGCAAAAATTTTATTGAGGAATAGACAGGATACACAATCCTTAGATTATTATACTAATAAATACGGTGAGAAAGGAATTGAAAAATATAAATCTAATAGTATAAGAAAATCTTATACATCTTCAAAAAAATATTACATTGATTTATATGGTTTTGGTGATGGAAATTTAATATATGATGATATCTTTAGGAGTAGATTAGTAAAAAGTTCAAAATCATCAAAAGAGGCATACTATTTTTTTGTACCCATATATAAATTTTTGAGAAAAAATAAAATAGAAATTTCTGACATATTCTGGGGTGTTGGCAAATCCAATGAATGGTTTATAAGTTTTGATAAAAACTTCTTTTTATATGACTTTACGATAAAATCTCTAAAAATTATAATTGAATATCATGGTATAAAATTTCATCCAAAAGAAGGTCAAATAGATTGGAAACCTATATTTGGAAATATGTCTTATGAAGAAAAATTAAGTTTAGACAATATAAAAGAAAATATTGCAAAAGAAAAGGGTTTTAAATATTTTAAAGTTTATAGTGATGAAGATTTGAAAAACAAACAAAATGAAATAATAGAATATTTAATAAAACTTATATGAAGAAAATAGAAGATAAATATAAAGTTCTCGATCAAATCTCTCACATATTATTGAGACCGGGAACTTACGTAGGTTCAAATAAACCAAACACATCGATAAAAAATATAATTATTGGTGATAAAATACATCAAAAAGAAATTACTTACATTCCGTCATTTATAAAAATATTTGATGAGGTGGTTACTAATAGCGTCGATGAACACCAAAGAAATAAAAACCTAAATAAAATAGATGTTTTTGTTGATGTTAAAAACAATACAATTTCTGTAAAAGATAATGGTGGTATACCAATAGAGATACATAAAGAACACAATCAATACGTACCTGAAGTTATATTCGGAAATTTGATGTCTGGTAGTAACTATGATGATTCTGATGAAAGAACTGTTGCAGGTTTAAATGGTTTAGGAAGTAAATTAACAAATGTCTTTTCAATAGAATTTATAGTATCATCTTGTGATGGTAAAAAACATTTTACTCAAATATTTAAAAATAATATGAGAGAAAGAGAACAACCTATTATTAAAAAATCTAAAGATAACCATACACAGATAACATACAAACCAGACCTATCTCAATTTGGTATCGAATCAATTGATGATGATCATTTCAAATTGATTGAGAAAAGAGTTTATGATTTGGCAGGCGTTAATCCCAATATAAACTTCACATTCAATGGTGTTAAACTAAACTTTAAAACATTCGAAGATTATGTGAAACTTTATACTGATGAATATTTCTGGGAAACTAAAAAAGATGCCACTTGGTCATTGGCTGTGGCACCATCTGATAATGGATTTCAACAAATTAGTTTTGTAAACTCTACTGAAACTTATGATGGTGGAACACACGTAGATTACATATTGAACCAGATAATATCACAGATGCGTGAATTCTTTCTCAAAAAACACAAAGTTGATATAAAACCTAGTGAGTTGAAGGGACACATGACAGTTTTTCTAAATGCTACGGTTATAAATCCATCATTCTCATCACAGACTAAAGAGAAGTTGATTACTGAATCGAAAGAATTTGGAACAACTTATGAAGTAGATAAGAAAACTATACAATCGATACTCAAATCTGAGATTGTGAATTCTATTTTAGATTGGATACAACAGAAAAAGAGTGCAGAAGATAGTAAATTACAAAGGGAACTTAACAAAAAACTAAGTAAGTTAAAGGTTGATAAGTTGATTGATGCAAAAGGTAAAGATAGGTGGAAATGTTCATTAGGATTATTTGAAGGTGACTCTGCAAGTTCTGCATATCGTAAATACAGAACTCCTGAGACTATGGGTGCCTTTGCACTTCGTGGTAAGTTTATAAATGTTTCTGAACTAACTAATCAAAAATTGGTACAGAACAACGAGGCAGTGAATCTTATGGCTGCAATTGGACTTAAGTTGGGACAGGATATAGACCTTAAGACACTCAGATACGGGAGGATACTAATTTATACGGATGCAGATTGTCTAATAGGTGAAACGATGATAATGACTAAATTCGGACCCAAGAAAATATCAGAAATAAATTATGATGACTATGTTTTATCACATAATAACGATTATAAAAAAGTAACTAAAATAATAGAAAAGGATATATCCAAAAGTATACACATAACAGTGAATGGTAATAAAATAATTTGCTCACCGGATCACAAGATGATTGTGGTTCGTGATGGTGATGTAATAGAGATAGAGGCAAAAAATATAAGATATACAGACTTTTTATTACTAAAAGATAAAGAATGATCAAAAAGTTGTTTTTCCATCATAATATATAAATAAAAAATGTGAATGTGATGGAGATACAAAATGAAAGGACAGAATGTTTAATATGCAAATGTGATATTTCGACTAGACGATATGCCATAACTAGACATGTCAAAAAACATAATATTTCATTCGAGGAGTATATTAATAAGTATTTTAAACTAACCGAAGGAGAAATAACAAATTGTGGATTTTGTGAAAGATTGGCCAAGCCAACATATTTTTTAAATCACACAAATATGACATATCAGGTTGAGTATCCAGATGGTTATTTTTGTGGTGACATAGAATGTAAAAAATGTATAAGTTTGGATATATTAGGAATTGAATATGAACCAAAAAAATATGAGAAAATAGGATCTAAACCAGAATATTTAAGTAGACTCTATAAAATAGACCTAAGTGAAGCAAAAAATATGAAGTATGGAAAACCTACCCAAAAATTCAAATGTAGTCTTGTAGAATTCCAAACAAAATACGGATTAATAGAAGGAGAAATAAGATACAAAAAAAGGATAGAGGGTATTATCAAAAATCATTCTGGTAATAAATTTCCTTGTACTTTGGAAAATTTTATAAATAAATATGGATTAGTGTTAGGAACCGATAAGTATAATAAAAGATGTGAAAAAATTTCATACACATCATCTATTGACTTTTACATCGACAAATATGGTAAAAGTGAAGGTGAGAATAAATGGAAAAGTAAATTCAGACACATCAGAACAAGTAAAGTCTCCAAATCTATAAATGATATCTTAGATCATATAGGAATAGATTACGAGACCGAGAAAAATATAAACGGAAAATTCGTCGATTTTTACATAGAAAAATATAATATGTGTATCGAATATTTTGGAAACTATTGGCATATGAACCCGAAAATGTATGAACACACAGAATACAATAAAAGAGTAAAAAAGACTGCCGGTGAGATATGGGAAGATGATAAGAAAAGATTAGAAATAATAAAATCTAAAGTAGATACTATCTTGATAATTTGGGAATCTACAAAAATCGACATAGCAATTTTAGAAAAAACAATTAATCAATTCAAAGATAAAAAAACAGTAGTTTACTTATGAAAATAGATTTATCACAATATAAGTTAGTCCGTCCAGAATCGATAGAACATATCGATGGAATTAATAAATTCTACGACATAGAGGTCGAGGACGATCATACCTTTCACATAGTAGGAAATAATGACCTAATACTATCACACAATTGCGATGGTAACTCTATCTCCGGTCTTTTGATAAACTTTTTTCATAAATATTGGCCAGATATGTTTGACCGTAGAATGATATACAAAGTTGAAACTCCAATTGTTGCAGCGACAACTAAGACTAAGGGTGACAAAAAGAAACTTTTTTATACTCAAACCGAGTATAATGAGTGGGAGAAGACTGTCAATATGAAGAATTGGGAGATTGCATACAAAAAAGGACTTGGTGCATTAGTAGATGATGAGTATAAGGATATTATAACTAACCCTCGTCTAACCCTTATAACTAGGGATGAAGTAGCATCGACATCATTAACTAATTGGTTCGGTAAGAGTCCAGAGGCAAGGAAAGAGGAACTACTTAAGTAGAAGTATTAGTATTTCCCTACAAATTTCATATTCTTCTTTTGTAAAACCTAACCAACTACGACATTTGACTACATTATCCAGACCTACAGATTCAATATCTCTTGTGTTATCGTCTATTATTATGTAATTGTCACACGGGTTCTCTCTAAGAAACTCTTGTATTTCTAAACCTCTACCGTCATTCAATACTGGTGTTAAACCGTATATTTCGGTTGTTATACCATGATATTCAAAAATTCTTTGTATTTCTTTTTGGGAATGCTTGACTCTCCACGTAGAAGTTATTATTGGTTTTAGATTGAATTCTTGACAAAGACTATCATACAATTCACACGAAATAGGATTCCAGTCATTTCTGGTGACAGTGTTTAGTACACCATCGATGTCTGTGAATATGTATATAATTTTGTTCATAGAACAAAGATATAAAAAATTACTTTGTTCCTATTCTCGGATCTACATCGAACCTATCACTGATATAATCTTTTAGTTCGTTCTCAATGTAATGGTCTGGAACTTCCATATCATCAGGTTCAGAATCCATTTTCACAATTATGTGTTTATTGAAATCTTCCAGAACTTCTGGTTTTATAGCATCTACGAAACCATCAGAAACAACAAAAGCACGTGAGAACCTATCCTTTACATTGAAATCACCTTCTGGAACTTTCATATAATAGGTTACAAAAGTTTTTAGGAAGTCAACATATTTAGAATCCGATTCTACATGTTTCAGAACAGGTTTTATTACTTTGTTGAATGTTCTTGATGTACCTAACACCAATCCAATTACAGCCAACATTGGATAAAATGGTGCTAATAACAATGGAAGTGCTCTTGGAATTGCTTGCCATACTGCTTTCTTTGCATCCATTGCAATCTTTGCTTCTTTTGCATCTGCAAATATGGCACGTAACATTCCAAATGTGAATTTACCACCACTTGTCATTAGATGTTCTTTTAATCTTCCTCTTTTGGAAAGAGATATTTGTGTTGCTATTTCATCATCTGAAAGTAATTCTACTAAACGTTCAATATTATTTGACTTCATAGCTGACCAAAATCTGTTATTAGAAAGTAGATAGTCAGAATAACCTAATTCTTTTAACATAAATTTCGCTTTATCTTGAGATAATTCTATCAATCTTTTTGCGATACTTTTTATTCGTTCTATATTATCTGGATTTGATGAAACTTTTTTCAATTCCGCTTTTAGATTATCATCTTTTAATAATAAACTTTCGAATACAAATTGATCATATACTTTAAGCTTTCTCATATAGACTATATATAAAAGAACCGAAAGCCGATATATACAAGCATGAGTCAAAAATCGATAACAGACTTCCTAGCGGATGAATATAAAGAGTTCGCAATGTACACAATTGAAGGTCGGGCTATACCATCCGTCATAGATGGATTCAAACCGACTGCCAGGAAGATAATACACGTAAGTGCCAACATATGGAGAACTGGACAAGAAAAACCATTGAAGGTTTTCCAACTTTCTGGTAAAGTGGCGTCAGATGCATTCTACCATCACGGATCTTCCAGTTTGGAAAATGCCATCATAACAATGGCACAGAAGTTTAAAAATAACGCTCCACTTCTTGAAGAGATAGGACAATTTGGTTCTCTAAGATCTCCTCAGGCAGCGGCTCCTAGATATATTGGAACGAAATTGAATAATAATTTCAGATTATTATACAAAGATTTTGAATTATTAGAATTTAAGATTGAAGAAGGGGAAGCGATTGAACCAAAATACTTTTTACCAATTATACCAACTGTATTGGTAAATGGATCACAAGGTATATCTGTTGGTTTCACATCTAATATATTAAATCGAGATGTAAAAGGAGTAGTTGATGCGTGTATTGATGTAATCAAAGGAAAAGAACCAAGAGAAGTTAAACCATCATTAAACGAATTCACTGGTGAATTTACAAAAGATGTTGATAATCAGAAAAGGTGGTTGATACGTGGTAAATTTCAACGAGTTAATACTTCTACAGTGAGAATAACAGAATTACCACCATCACTGACATATGAGAAGTATGAAGAAATTCTTGATGAATTATGTGATAAAAAGAAGATTGTATCTTACGATGATAATTGTGCAGACAATGTTGATTTTACAATAAAATTTACAAGATCTGACTTAGAATCATTAGATGATGAGAAAATTGTAAAGTTATTGAAACTTGAAGAGGCAGAAACGGAAGCATTCTCTACTTTAGATGAGAATGGTAAACTTAAAATATTCAATAGTGCATCTGATATAATAAAATACTTTGTAGAATTCAGACTCAACTACTATCATAAAAGGAAAGCATTCTTACTTGATAGAATGAATAAAGATTTGAAACTTCTTAGTAATAGAGGTAGATTCATCAAAGCAATACTCGATGAAAAGTTGAAAATAAACAATGTTCCTAAGGTAGAGATAGTAAAAGGTATAGAACTACTTGGATTAGACCTGATAGAAGGTAACTATGATTACTTACTAAGAATGCCAATATACTCATTGACGTTAGAATTATTTGAAAAATTAAAAACAGATTTCACTGCAAAGAAGGCAGAGATTAAAAAATTAGAAGAAACCGATCCTAAGGATATGTACTTAGATGACTTAGATGAATTGAAAAGAAAGTTCAAATAATGGCTGAAAAATGGACAATCATATCACATATAGAGTCTCCATTTATGGAGGAAGGTTCAATAATATTTGAAATGCAGGATTCTTATTGGCAACTCGAAGCAGATCCATATAAAATAAGAGAGGTTGTGAATATGCCATCTTATATAGTCAGTGATTGGTTATGGGCAAATAGGAAACCACTTGATGAGAAAATAATTGAATCACATATAATTCGAAAAGAGGCCGAGGCCAAATATGAATCAATGCATGCCAAACCCGGAAGTCCGAGTCTTATATTAGAAAGTCTTAAAGCATTGAAGCGCGACCTTATCATAGGTATGGTGCTAAGAAACGATTCTAAAGAATAATATATACAAAAAACTTTTATTATACAGATGAAATACCTAAATTCGTACAAAAACTTCGAGAATATGGAAAGTGATAGCATGCGAAGAGAAGAATGCGACAGATGTAAGCAACCTCCTATAAATAATACTACAACATTGAGTAAGTTCAACAAGCAGGTAATCTGTATGCCGTGCAAAGAAAAAGAGCAGAAACACCCTAAATATAGGACAGCGTGTGATGCAGAAGAGGAAGCAATTCGTAACGGCGATTTTAACTACCCAGGTCGTTTTCATCGTATAGGATTGCCGGAAGGCCTATAAAAATACTCACAAAAAACCACTCTTGTAGTGGTTTTTTTCATACCTTCACACAATGGAAGACAGATTCATCACAAAGATGGAGCCAATAACACGAGCTCTAATACTTACAAACATACTCATATTCATCATCGAACTTGTATTAAGTTCGTACGGAATGGAGTCTTGGTTCAAACCATTAATATTTGATTGTGCTAACATAGTACCTCATCAGTTTATCACTTACCAGTTCTTACATAATAGTATAAACCATATCTACAATAACCTGATTGTACTATACTTCTTCGGACCTGCCTGTGAGAGGTTCTTAGGAAAAACGAAATTCATACTATTATACCTTACGTTTGGAATAGTTGCAGTATTAGCACACTTATTTTTTAGTGGTCGTGGAGACACTATGGTAGGTGCATCCGGTTCTATATTTGGAATAGTTGCACTTTTTACATTTATAGAAAAATCTTACATTTACATTAGGGAAAGAAAAATCATACCAATAGCTGTAATATCATTTATATTGATTGCAATGGAAGTTCCACATATATTTGATAACGACAAAATTGGTCATATGGCACATATGGGTGGTGTCGTTGCAGGTGTAGCAACATACTTCGTTTTCCGAAAGAGGAAACCGAATATATAGTTATATGAATAAAATAATGACATTCCTACAATTCAATGAGAGTTTTCAAGACTTATTTCCTGGTTCAAAAAACAAATGGGAGAAGTTGAGTTACGAACAAGCACTTGAACTTAGATATGAACTTATAGAGATAATCGATCGGGCTTATCGAGAGGTATTCCCTGAGGGACACGTTAGATTATCCGATGTAAACGATTTCTATAAGAACGAAGATCTTGTTTTTTGGCGTGCTGCTAATATAGATGATGATCCATATGCAGATGTAGTTATATTCGGAACCAAAAGAGAACACGGATTTAAAATATCGGGTTGGGGACACGATGGTGGTAAAGGAGCAAGACGACACCTTATAGAAAAATTAGCATTACTACTTAGTGATCCTAAGGAGGGTGTATATATTGAGGTTGCCGGAAGACCCGCTGAGATACTCACATCAACGAGGTTCAATGTTCCAAAAGTTCCAAAAGAAAAAGTAGAAGCACTTTATCCAGAATCTGAATTTGAATGGAGAAAAGATGGATTTTACAGACGTACTTTTGATAATAATAAATGGTCAGATATAGAAATACTTCTCGGACATCCAACATTGTGATATTATAGTTATATTTACAACACAATGAACGTAATATTACATATACCACACGCATCTACTTCTATACCTAATGATTTTAGGGTAGACTATACAGACTTTACACACGCAGAAGAATGTGCAAATGCTATAGCAGATCACGGTACTTGTGAACTTGCAGATTATGTTTCATCAAAGTCAGAAGTAATACGTGTAGATTTCCCGTTCTCTCGTGTATTTTGTGATGTAGAGAGATTCGACTCAGATGAAGAAGAAATGAACTCTGTTGGAATGGGTGTATTATATACACACTCACATACCGGTCGTGAGATAAGAATACCATCCAATCCAGATAGTATAAAGCGATACTATTACGAACACCACGAAAAACTAAATAAAGAATGTGCCACCGCAATTGAAAAGAATGGCAGCGTTCTCTTTGTTGACATACACTCATTTGCAGATGATGCACTTCCATATGAATTACATAAAGATTTAAAAAGACCAGATATCTGTATCGGTGTAGAAGAATACCACCTGTCAAAAAAGGATATTGATATTTTAATAAATACGATAGAGGAGTATGGATATACTATTGCAGTTAACCAACCGTTTATAGGATGTCTGATACCTAGTGATTACTACCTAAAAGACAATAGGGTAAGAGGTTTTATGTTTGAAATGAACAAACGACTGATTCCTGAATTAGAAAAGGTAGGTTCACTACTACTGAAAATGATAGAAAACATAAGATGAGAATTAAGAAATACACTAATTTCATAAATGAAAGATGGGCACAAATAGAAGAACCAGAAGTGCAATCACAGGTGAATTATGAGACAAATTCAGATAAAGAATACCAAAGATTATTTATGAACCAATTGTTGATGTTGGATGTTGTCGCAGAATCTAGTGAAATTATAAAAGAGAATAAAGATGAAGCAATCTCTCGTATAACTAACAATAATTGGGAAGTTGATACACCAGAGTTATCAGAATTATTCTTAGCATCAATAAACACATCCACCCGTGTTGAGTATATGACACCATACACTGCAGATGAATTGTCCAATTTCAGACTATTCAAAGTTGATGGTATGAATATAGGTTTTGCTATAAAAGAAGATGGTGATATAATACTTGTGCATAATAATGAAGGAATTGGTGGTATTGGTAAAATACTAATACAAAAAGCCATAGAATTAGGTGGTACAAAATTAGATCATTTTGATGGATTCCTAACCGGTTTTTACAGAGGACTTGGGTTCGAGTTTTCAAGTAATGATCCTTTTGCAGATGAGTGGACTCCGGATGGTTGGAAGTTCGAACCAGTTAACATAGATGACCCATCTACATCAATCTATGTTGATGAACTTAAAGTTGATGCTGATACAAAACTAGATGCAGCAAAGAGATATGCCGCAGGTAAACCAGATGTGGTTTATAGATTACTAAATAAATAAACAAAAAACTCTCATAAATTATGAGGGTTTTTTATATCATCAAATTTGTTTAGTCGGATCGTTTGGTTTATAAGAATCTAAATTAGAATCTATAAAACTATAATCTTCTACACTATGATTAAAACCAAAACAATTTATGAATCTAACGAAACCTTTCAGTGATTCATCATCAAATCCAAAACGTGTTTTTGGATCTACCATTGAACCAAAACCATCGTAATGATCAACTTTAACACCTTCTTTATTCACCGTAAATTCACTTTTCATTGAATCACCATATGTTATTTCAAATCTAAGAGTTAATGTATCAGGATTAGCAGTTGTTCCTATGTTCTTTTTCAACATTGTTATATCTATACCTAAAAAGTCTGGCTCACCATCTTTGACAGGATTTCCTTCCCATTTATCATTCGTTGTATTCTGACGGTAGGTTATCTGAATTGCATTTGCAAGATTCGTAATGTTTGTTGCGTGACCGACACCATTCTGTTCTTCTGGTAAATTAAGTGTCCACTTACCAGTATCAGTAACCAAAGTAAGTGATTTAGGTAAGAAATGTCTCCATTTTGTACTATCAAATATAGAAACACCCTTAAATTCCTCGTTAAATCTTTTTAAATATCTCATACATTATATATTATTAAATAACTATCAAAAACAAGTTATTAAGATGAAACAAGAGAGGAATATTTTTCTATATATTTCTAAAATAGATATAAAGCTATGCTAGTAGACCTCGTGATCGACGGTAATTACATACTAAGCAAGCTTGTTTTTACTCTACATAAGAACAACCTGCTGTATGGAGCACTCCATAAGTCGCTCGAAAACACAGTGAATAACTACCGAAAATGGTACCCGTTCACTAACATATATCTGGTTTCCGACTCCAAAGAGAAGTCTTGGAGAAAGCAACTAACTAATAGTTACAAGGCAACTAGAAAAAAAGACAACGATATTGATTGGCAATTCGTTTACACCGCTTATGGTGAGTTCAAACAATCCGTACAGGGTTGTAAAATACTTGAAGCTCCTAATGTAGAAGGTGATGACTGGATTTCGTTTTTAGTAAACCAAGCCAACTCAAATGGTAGATCAACTATTATAGTCTCTAATGATTATGATATAAAACAGATGGTAAATTTCACACTGGATCCACTCTGTATAAACATAATGAGTAATGAGATGCATAATCGCGAAAAACTATTTATGCCTAAAAACTACCAGGTTTTTTTGAATAAAGTTTCAAAGTTATCAAATGATGATATTTTCGACCTAAACGACAATACTGATTTTATTTCTATGATGAATAGGTTTCTAAATAAGTATGAAATAAATGAAATCGATTATATAGAAGCACTTATAACTAAAATAATCTCAGGCGATCAAAGTGATAATATTTCATCTGTTTGGCAACAAACTAAGAATGGTAGAACCAGAGGTATTGGTGCAAAAGGTGCAAAAAGTATCTACGATATGTATATTGCTGAGTTTGGTGAAATAAATTTACAAGATCCTGATTTATTAGATAATATAGCAGATCTTATTTGTGAGAAGAAAAAACTAAGTAAGAGTAAAATGCCTGATATAGTTGAGAATATAAAAGATAATTTTAAACTTATTGACCTTAGATTACAAAATCTTCCAGAAGAAATTTTAAGTAAAATGGACAACGTATTCGATAGAATCTAATATAAACAAAAAACAAAACCAGAAAAAAGATGACCAAAAAAAACAATCTATTAGAAATCGGTATCAATTCCGAAAAAACAAACTGGAACACAAACCCGTCAGATTCTGTAAGACATACCATAGAGGCATCGATGGGTACAATCGTTGATAACGGAGCACTTGCTATCAATACCGGTGCATTTACCGGAAGATCACCAAAAGACAGATTCATAGTCAGAGACCAGAATACTGATACAACAGTTTGGTGGGGTGATATAAACATACCTATGACCACTGAAAATTTCGAAGGTCTATGGAGTAAAGCTACAGCTTATGCCAATGAAAAAGAACTTTGGGTAAGAGACGCATTCGCTTGTGCAGATGAAAACAATAGAATGTCATTAAGAACAATATGTGAACTTCCGTGGTCAGATATATTTAGTCACAATATGTTTATCAGACCAACTAAAGAACAACTTAGTAATTTTTCACCAGAATGGAATATACTTTGTTTACCAGGTTTCGAAGCGGATCCTACAACAGATGGAACAAGACAAAATAACTTTGCTGCAATTAGTTTCACACATAAAAGAATACTTATTGGTGGAACTGGATATACTGGTGAGATTAAGAAAGGAATATTCTCTGTACTAAATTATATACTACCTCACGAGAGAAATGTTCTTTCGATGCACTGTTCTGCAAATGTAGGTAATGATGGTGATACTGCAATCTTCTTTGGTTTATCAGGAACCGGAAAAACAACACTATCATCTGATCCAAAAAGAAGATTGATTGGAGATGATGAACATGGTTGGTCTAATGATGGTATATTCAATTTCGAAGGTGGATGTTATGCCAAAGTTATTGATATTTCAAGAGAAAAAGAACAACAAATATATGATGCAATAAGACCTGGTGCATTACTCGAAAATGTAGAATTCTATGAGGGTACTAATCAACCAGATTATTCAGGAAGAGGTATAACTGAGAATACACGTGTATCTTATCCAATATATCATATAGATAATATTGTAGTTCCATCTACTGGTGTTGCACCTAAAAATATTTTCTTTCTTACTGCTGATGCATTTGGGGTACTTCCTCCAATTTCCAAATTGACAAAAGAACAAGCGATGTATCACTTTATGTCAGGTTATACAGCAAAGGTTGCAGGTACTGAAATGGGTGTAACAGAACCAACAACAACATTCTCTGCTTGTTTTGGTAAAGCATTCTTACCATTACATCCTGCAAAATATGCAGAGATGTTAGGTGAAAAGTTAAATGGTTCTGATATAAAAGTTTGGTTAGTAAATACTGGTTGGACCGGCGGTACTTATGGAATTGGTAGTAGAATGAAACTATCTTATACAAGAGCAATGATAACGGCTACAATTGAAGGTAAATTAGATGATGTTGAGTTTGAGACACTACCAGTATTCGAATTAAGTGTTCCTACAAAATGTGAAGGCGTACCTTCTGAAATATTAAACCCTAGAAACACATGGAGTAACGCGAACGAATACGACCAAAAATGTACATCTTTGGCAAAAGAGTTTGTGGAAAATTTTAGACAATTCGAGGAAGGAACATCAAAAGAAATTCTTTCGGCAGCACCTAAAACTGATACTCTTTACGAAAGAGAGATACTCTAATGTCATCTACCGAAATTTTCGATAATAGCCGGCTTGACCACTACTACGTTCAATGGATAAGTGTAGTGGCACCGGTATTTGGATGGCACCGTGAAGACGGCACACTTATGAAGATACTTTGTTATTATTGTCAATGGTGTGTTTGTAATGGCGAATATGAATATCTACCAAGGAAGATTTCAGACACTAAACTAATACTACAAAATCCCACCAGGTACGGATTAGCCGGTCACGAATATTGTAATAAGACCGGTGAGTTCGTATTGGTGCAGTCTGATGGCCAGAGAGTTCCAATCGGAACCACTTTCAGTGATGAACTTTCTGATGATGAGATGATAGAAATATTCGGGCTAGACTTCTTGTCGAAAGTTGACAGGAAATGGCATAGACACAAACTCATAAACGATTTGATAGATGGTGAAGATAACGGATGTAGCGAACGCGATGTTCAGAATAAAGAAGGATTGGATATACGACCGGGAGGGCAACAAAATAACTGATGAAATTAAGGAACTGAACTTTTTTATATTCAACCGCTATTTCTCAAAGACTTACCCTGAGAAGGCACAGTTACTGAATCTAAAGACTATAGACAAAGTTACCGCAATGGAACTTTGGTTTCAGTTTATGAAAACACAACCTTATCCAGACAACTTTTGGTCAAAATCACCTAAAAAGGAAAATGAAGGTCTCACTGATAAAGAAAGGAAGTCACTCAGAAAACATCTAAGAATTGATGATCATGACCTCGACTACTTATGTAGGAGATACCCAGATATTATAAAAGAGGAATTAGGACACCTAATAAAACTCGAAAAACAGAATAGTAAATGAAAAAACATAGTACATGGTTCAAAAGATTTTTCAATCCAATTCTTAGAAAAGTATTAGGTATTGAGATTACATCTATTGTAATGGGTGATAAAGTAATTGGTTACGGAATAAGAAAACAACTAAAATAAAAATGGAAGCAACAAAATCAAAAACAGACAGATCTACCAAAACAAATTGGTATGTAATCAGAGTCGCAACGAATAAAGAACGTTCGGTTGGTGAGAAACTACAAAAAGAGTCCGAAGTAGGTGACCTCATGGGTATCGTTCAACAAGTAATTGTACCAATTGAAACGACATTCTATCTTAAGAATGGTAAGAAAATGAAACGTGATAAAGTAAAGTTTCCTAGTTATGTTTTCGTTGAAACAACAGCGGTTGGCGAGTTGAAGTATTTTATGAAAGGTATGAATGGAGTTGGTGGATTCCTCACAAATAGAGCTGGTGAAATTATTCCACTTTCAATTACTGAAGTTACCAGAATGTTAGGTGATCAAGAAAAAGAAATGGAGAAAAAAGAAATCGATACAAACATCTTTATCCCAGGTGAAGAAGTAACTATTCTCGATGGTCCTTTCAATGGTTTCAATGGTAAGGTAGAATCTGCAAATGATAAGAAAGTAAGTGTTGCAGTATCAATCTTTGGAAGAGTAAATGTTATTGATTTAAGTCCTCTACAAGTAGAAAAAAGAGTAGACTGATGGACCAGAAAAGCCTGATGCAGAAGATACTCGAGGCCAGCAGCTCTATTTCGAAGGCTGCTAACCGAGGTGCTGCAAACCATTTGATTGTAAGTAGCTACATAGCAGATAAATGGCAGGACATTTTCATACAACAAAAGAGAAAAGAGAAAATAGAGGAATTATGGGGGATAAGCAGCAGCGATACGACAAAACATACTTGAGAATGGCTAGAGAGTGGGCCAAACTATCTCATTGTACACGGAAACAAGTAGGTGCTCTGATTGTGAAGAATGGTATGATTGTTTCAGATGGTTATAATGGAACTCCCCAAGGTTTTGATAATACTTGTGAATTGGAAACTGGCGAAACAAAGTGGGAAGTAATACACGGTGAAGCCAATGCGATATTGAAGTGTGCCAGGAACGGGCAGTCATGTGACGGTGCAACCATCTACCAGACCCATAGTCCTTGTAGGGATTGTTCCCGTTTAGTACTACAATCTGGGATAAAGAGACTTGTATATATTGAAGAATATAAAGATATTACAGGTCTTGAATTCCTTAGAAATGCAGGAATAGAAATAACAAAATATGAAACAATAGATTAATATGTGGGAAAAAGAATTCATCGAGGGTGCACACGTCAGATGTGTGACCGGATGGCACACTGGAGAGGATACGAATAGTTTTGAGATAACGTTCGTTCATGGAACAGATCTGTCGGAGAGGTATCCGAGATATGACATCTGGAATGCAGCAACAAACGAGTTCATTGAGGGTAGTTACCTTAACAATGGATCATGGGAACCAATATGGGATTAAATTATGACAACACAAAGAGATTTTAATAGAGATTTACTTAGTAAGGGTGAACTTATTTGTAGAAATAGTCAATTTTGTAAAGGTAAGGAGGTTGGTATACACAATCGTATGTTCGGTGGTGACCTTCTACAAGAACTCGATTCTGTTTGTGCAGTTTTTGCAGCAGAAGTTTGTGATACACCATGGATTGTAACCAAAACTATGAATGTTGAGTTTGTAAGTGAGATTCGACCAAATCAGATTTATAAAACTTATGTAGGTATAAAAAAGATTGGAGGTACTTCCATAACATTATTAGCTGAAATTCGAACTCATTCAGTAGATACTGAGAAAGAAAAACTTGCATTGAAATGTGAAACAGTTTTTGTTAGAATAAATGAGTATGACGAAGCCATTAGAATAAATGACAATGTTAGATCTAACTATCCAGAATTGTCTAAATAAGGTGTCTATTTTAGACATCTTATTTTTTTACTGAAAGGTTATCTTAAGATCTTTTAAGAAGTTCTTAAGATAGTTTTCGAAATCATATTGTTTTTTATATCTCTTAGGAACCTTTGTCTCCTTCATTGCTATTCTGTGGTTGTTCATCGCTTTTTCTTATTTCTACAAATATAATAAAAACAAAATTTAAAACAACATCATAAATAAAGAAAATAATATCTATATTTGCTTTATGTACGAAGTTAAAGCCATATTAGAATTTGATCCAATCAATGTTTCAAAAAAACACCATCAACAATCAAGTTGGAAAAAGGTGGCAATGGCTCGTTTCCCTGAAAATGATGAGACATACCGTTATTATAAATGGTTATTGGAACAAAGATTTGGTCTAAGAATTCCAGATGTAAATCCATTTGAATGGAAAGGAAGACTTAATGATCCTCTAAGAGGAACACACGTTACCGTCATAAATGATATAGTAGATGATGAAATATATTTACAAGCAAAAGAAATTTTTCACGGAAAAGAAATAACAATACAATATGACCCGACACTAATAAGATGTAATCGTAAAGGTGAAAAAATGTGGTGGCACATAAAGGTTTATTCTGATGACATAAACAACATTCGAGCCGCAATGGGTTTAGGTGCACCATTTCATAGTCCTCACATAACAATTGGACTGGTAAATCCTAAGTTCATTGAACATACAGAATACATAGTGGAGAGTTGTGAGAAACTAAAATTGTACCAACCAATTAGATAACTTTTTTGAATACCAATTTACATGTCAAATTGTGTGCTAACTGGCGGATGAATCTATCATCCGCTTTTTTCTTATGTATTAGTTTAGGTTTCTTTACCACAGTGAAAACACCACTTTCCGAAATCCACATAAGACCAGCATACTCAGGAACCTCATCTTCCTGAATCAATCCCTCCGGTGTAACGAATGTGAAATAATTTGCAGTAAGCCACAATTGTTCACCTTTGTAAACCTTTGTACAATTCTCTTTCAACATATTTTGATGTTTCTCTTTTATGAAATCTCTTTTGAAATCCGAACGACTGGTTTTTATCTCGTACTCGTAGATGTAACCTGCTTTCGATACAGACACCACATCACACTCCGCCAAGCCCATTCCAGTGAACCTGGTCGTGATTGGACTATGTGTCTTCTCGTAGAGGTGCATAACAAGACTAGCCTCGATATTACTCGAAGCTGAGTTGTCTCTTTTTATTTTTTTTATTGATGATTTCCTTCCCATAGGAAGTTATATATCACATACCGAGTATACCCAGTTGCCTTTCTCTGTTCGACTCTAACCATTCCGAAAGGTGCACGAAACGGTGTGCAAAAGAATATCCACAGACAACTAAGTCATCTTTGATATCGAGAAACAAATCCCACTCGTCTATTCCACACGGAAGCATCGATGCAGTGAGCACGACATAGGTCTTGCCTGCGGTAAGCTTGGCACTACCCGGATCGATACAGACGACCAAATCACCTCTATGGAAAATACTATTCTTCATCCGAGTTGAGAAGCATATCAATCTTACTATCCCTGATAACGTCCTTACCAAGGACGTCGTTTATCTCCTTCATGCTCTTCTCGATGTTCTTCTTCTTGCCCTCGTTATCTGCAATGACGAAGTCGCGGTAGATCTCGTAGAACATGTTGTAGTGATCCACGTCAAGCTCGTCCCTGTATATGAAGGTAGTGTATCCGGCATGCAGCTCGATCCTCTTTATGTAGAACGTACTGTTGTCCCTGAAGTGTATCTTCACCTGTACTTTACCCTTCGTGAAGTGCATCTCGCCGTAGTTCGTGAACTCGCGCTTCCACCCGTCGTAGCGTATCGCCCTGAACACGTCCTCGAAGGTGTCTGCGAGGTATCTGTCCTCGTCGAACTTCTTTACTCCAGGAAAGTCCATCTCTTTGTCGAGTACCACCTTCTTCTTTTTGTTCGGAACATTCTCCTGTTGTACAGGTTTCTTCTTTTTGAATATGTCAAATAATTTCATATCTATTTTTTATTGAATAAAATGTAGTAAAGGTTTATTAACACAATTGCGGAGTTTATGAATACAACTGGATAATCTGCTTTCATATACGAGTAAAAAATGAATAGTAAGGCACCTATCGAGTTGAATATACGTAATTTTTTCTGATCCTTCAAAGTGAAAGAAAACAATATAAACGCAGATGCGATATAAGCGATTGTATTTAACATAATTATGATTTTAAGTATTGTTCTCTGTATTTTATAACTGCAAGGTCTTTCGCCTTCGCCTCAATCTCCACGTCAAACTCCAGACCATAAGTCTCAATCTTCTCATAGATGTAGTCTGCGTGAGCCGTAACTCTACCCTTTGAGTCTTCGTGAGTCTTAGGTGAACTCATATGTGTCAGTGGTCTAATACCACCCCAGGTAGAAACTGCCAATCTAAGTGCTTCTTCCATACTCTGATCTTGTGGCCCATAGTTGAAGTGGTGCTGATCAAACACAATTGGAATACCTATTTTAGAATAGACCAAATCGTGTAGTATCTTCACAGAATACTGGTTAGGACTATCATCATTCTCTAATGTTAACCTAGACTTACACGAATCAGAAAGTAGTTCGAACTTATCGACGAACCTCTGAGCCGCTTCCTCTCTGGTCGGCTTGGTTGTGTTTATGTGTATGTTGATTGGATATTGTCTTGTCTGATCGAGACCCATAAGATCCATAAGTTCAGCGTGTTTGTTCAACTCGTCAATAGCATTATTGACCACAGAATCGTTTTCCGATGCTATTACACAGAAGTGACTGGGATGAAATGAAACTCTTATATTATTCTCAATTACATATTTACCAATATTCGATAGAATATTTTTTATACTATCTATCTTTGGAAGATCCATAATCTTATAAAAACCCAGACAGGGGAACATATCACCTGACATACGGTACACTTTTATATCATTTACTATGTTCCACTCGAGTATCTTTTTACAATCTAATAAGTTTTTAATAGTAAGTTCAGATACATATGGTAACCCCTTAGACTCAAAAGTCTTTTTGGTCATACCTCTATTCACCAAAATAAAATCTTTTTTCTTTCTTCCCTCGTTAATAGAGAGATTTATACAGCAATATCCTATCATATACACAAAGATACACACGATTACTTAATATATAAAGAAAAAAATAAAAAAAATGATTATATACAAAATAACCAACAAAATAAATGGTAAGATATATATAGGCCAATCTATTCACCAGTTCAATAAGAGATATAGGAGTGGTAAATGGTGGTTATACACACACAACAAATACTTAAAAAATTCTGTTGATAAATATGGCTTGGATAACTTTGATGTTGAGATAATAGAAGAAGACGTAAAATCTATCGAAGATCTTAATTTTTACGAAATGAAATATGCAGATAAAATTAGCTGATTTGACAATAGTTACACACCATATGGGTATAATATAAGGGGATGTGGTGATAATAAGTTTGTAAGTGATGATTTGAAAAAACATTTATCAACTTTTAGATTAGGAAAGGATTATAAACCCTCTAATAAAAAACACAGTCAATACAAAGGTGTATCTTGGTCGGAAAGTAAAAAAACATGGAAATGTAGAATTCAAAATAAAATATTAAACAAAGACAAATATGCACAAACTGAAATTGAGGCAGCTCAAATATATGACAGAGTTTCACTTTTTATTTTAGGATCAGATTGTTATATCAACTTCGAACATAGAAGAGATGAATATCTTTCTGAGGATTTAGAAAATTTCTACAATGAATTATTCTTATCCAGGAAAGACTATCGAATAGAAAATCGATACAAAGATACAACAGAACTATTAGAAAAAATAAAACTATATCTATGGGAAGAGCCAATACCAAATATATCAAAGATAATTGGTGTATCGATTAGAAAGATTAGTTATTGTCTACAAAAATACAATATAGATAGACCTAATAAAAACTATTGGCAAAAAAATAGATTATATGATAAAAAATAAAAAAAGACAAAACTTCTCGATTGATAAAGAGGTGTCCAGAGAATTTATTGACATATGCAATCATATGTCAATAAATATGTCGAAATTGATTGAGAGGTATATGTCTGACTTTATCAAAGAGAATAAAGATAAACTGAAGTAGAATTTATGTAAAACTAACCATTCCTCTATTTACGAGTAGATGGTCTCTTTCCCTCGGTTCTCGTCAAACTTGTAAGCTTCGGTTGTGTAACTCTCGTAAGTCTTTCCATAACGCATAACTTCTATTTCGTAGACGTTCTTACCTCTTTTGTGTGCATCTACAATTAAAAACACCTTTCCTACTATTACTAACACTGTGAATGCGATGATTGCTATTACTATTCCTCTCATAGTTTTCGTTTATTTCAACAAATATAGTGAACCTTTTTAATATATACAACATGATAAAGAGATTCGAGAGCTTTGGTGGGATGGACTACATACTGAATACAACAAAGGAGGTTATGTATGATCTACCTGACGGGTACACATCCAACGTTTATGTTGAAGGTGAAAGACTCGATGTTGAGATTATGTCAGATACACCGTTTGAGAACAAGTCCGAGCACATCACTTTACTCGAAGGAAAAGTAGAGCAGGTAACAGAGAGATTGTGTAACGTCATCAGACTTTGTGAAGGTGACGGTCTAAAACCTTACGTCACGGTAATACTATACGCCAAACAATATCCATTCGCGAACAATGTAAATATGCACCTGGTTGATCAGAAGACAGTGAGCTTCAAATCAGACGAAGATGTAGAGACAAAACTGGAAAGATTATTAGACGACGTAGAAGCACTCATATCAATCAGGATGGCATTCTCACTACCGAAAAGAGTTTCATCGTTCCAGGAGCTCCCAAATGGACCCGAAGCAACGCAGACACAGAGAGTTCTGAACATACTGAAGACACTCTACCCAATCGTGGAAAGAACCGCAATTTTTGACGAATCCACCACAATGAAGATGCTACGTCTGTACACCGGTGAGTCTTCAGTTAATTTGCACTTCACCAGCATGGGTGACGCGAGGACAAAACTGCTGAGAGACCTGGAGGATTTAGACATTGAGGATCTCGATGCAAGTACCGCTAGTATCAACAAGGCAATAAAGATTTATTTAGAACCATATTACAAAAAAACCATATAAAAGAGATGAAGATAATAAAGTTCTTAGACTACATAAGGGAAAGTGCAAATGTCACTGCAGAAGATAATCAGGTGGCAGTTCTCAACGAAATCACCGCGTTGATTAATGACATATTCAAAATGCCCGAAGACGAACAGTCGGAAGACGAGTTCATTAGTTTTAGTCAAGCAAAAGAAAAACAGAAAAAAGAAGAAGAATCTGATAGTAAGTTAACATTTGACGACTTCAACAACGGATTCGAACTAATCGAGGAGCCACAATTATCTAAACAGGCAGGTACACTTACTGTTACAATAGCACCAAAAGGTGGTATTGGTCAGGGTGATTCCGATGAACAATCTGATAATGATGGATCGTGGTATAAGATATACTTTGTGATAGAACTTGCTAAAGCGGTTCCTAATGGTGAAGACTTTACACATCGTAAAATCGAGGAGTGTGAGATAAAGATGGAGAAATACAGACAAAATGAGAATGGTGAAGGTAAATTCACATCAACACACGCAACTAGAAAGGTTAACCCGCTTTACGAGGATGATAAACTTGCCATTGATGAAAAACTTTTAGTTGAGATGAAACTCGAATTAGATGACAAAGACTTCGGTAACGAAAAACTAGAAATATCAACAGAAGATTAAAATAAGATTATGAATATAGTAACAAACTTCAAAATAATATCGTTGATGAAACGATCCAATTTTTACAGAGTAAACTTAGGATTGGTTGCAACTGTAGAAAGAAACGGAAGTAGATCATATAACGAGAAGGATAAGTTCTCTTGGTTTTATAACAACCGTTACAATACAACGATATATGGACAAGGTAATGTAGGTGACATAAAGTTTTACACAGACCATTATATAAATGAGGATGTTTTAGCTGTATATTATGGTGATAATTTTCAAGAGTTTTTATTCGACTTAGATGAGGATCATATCAGTCAAAAAGGAGTAGACTCTTATCTAGGAAGAATATTAAAAGAGGTTCACCAAAGATATGAAGAGTTAAGAAAGAACAACGAACTTAAAAAACTCGAAGAAATTAAAAAAGGTGATGCCGGTAAAATCGTAAACAACCCAGGTCAGGTTTCATACGACGATATAAAAGCTTATTACGAAGAAATGCGTAAGAAAAATCAGTTGTAGAGTATAGAACAAAGAATGACATAAACCTCCATTTTGTCATCTTTTGTAAGATCTGACCATTCTACACTTAACTGGAAGTCACCAATCGAAAACATATGTAACCAAACTTTATTGGATGATTTAGACCATTCAATTGAATTGAAAACACCTATACTAAGGTTGAAGTCCATTATGAGTTCAGTTGTACCGATACCCATTATACGTATAGCTTTTATAACCTCCCTTTTCATAACGTATATATTAATACGTTACTACGAATTATCACTATAATCAACGGGAAGTCTCGCCGTTACTACAAATTATTTTTTAGATAATATAATGTAAGATACTATTCCAATCTGGGAATTTTTCTGATCCAAATCTTAACCACTCACCTTCGAACTCTTCTTGTCCAAAACCTCCTTGATCATCCACTAAAAAATCACCCTTTACCAAAGATTTATCACAAGCTAGTATAAGTCTTTCGACCATATCGTCACCTAAATACTTTTGAACCCAATAAGCTTTCTCACTATAACAATTCAAATTCTTAGTAGAAGGTCGTGAAAGTAACCAGACATCATATCCTAAACGTTTGAGACCTTCAACCGCATCAATAGCTCCAGGTAATGGTTCTAAATCACTGAAAAACCCCCATTGTGATTGTGGGTAAGGTTGTGACGGGTTCTTGATCTTAGCTTCTTTTATAGCCTTTGTGTAATTACACAAAGTATCATCCATATCAATAAAAATTCTCATAACTTAAATATAACGAATTATTCGATTAGTTGTTTCTTTTTTTATTTTATCTTCCAGGTTTTTAGCATATCTTCTGCCTTACCAGATTTGACATCATTATATTCTTGTTGTGAAGCTTTTGGATTACACCATTGTCTATTTCCATCTTTATCAGGAGGTAGAAGATAGAAACCACTAAGTTTCTTTTTTATTTTTCTAGGTAGTCTAAACTTATTCATTTTTATAATTCTAATGGTAAATCATGTAATATGTTTTTGTCATTCTCTGTTATAGATGAAATTCCATATTCAAATATTTTTTCAAGTATATCATCTTTTGTTATGTAGTCAGATTTGTAGTTATGGAACATTTCTAATACATCTTTTTCAAAAATACCATATATACCAGTATCATGCATTGTGTATAAAACATCTTTTGTTATATCTTCTACCGTAGTATAACCAAATGATTTTTGATGTAATTTTTTTTCTATATCTAAGAATTTCTCCAGTAGTTCATCATCAAAACGAATTAACAATACTTCAATGTGTCCCTCTGGATTATATCTAAATCCATCAAATTTAAAATCGACACACTCATCACCACATAATAAATCTTGCATGAAATCATATTCCGAATTTGTAATGTTCTTTAAACCTCTTTCAGATTCTTCATTTGTATGTGTTGACATTATTCTGAATATTTTTTCCATAATTCTATCATATTTCTACAAATATAGTTAAAAAAAGATAGCCCCGAAGGGCCATCCCAATATTTTATTTCACCGTCTCGAAGCCCGAGATGTACTTATCGAAGTATTTTTTTTGCTTCGTTCATTTTACCTTGATTAGCCTTCAATGAAACCCACATCAAGTTCTCGTGTCTTTCTCTCATTTCTTTCACATCTACCGTCTGATCTACATCCAACTGGTCAACACAGTGTACACCCACAATCAGTCTCTCGAACGGGTCACTAATACAATCTAACTTGTCCGCGAACCCAGTGGTGATGTCCAACGCTCTCTTCTCCAAAATCTCGGGATACACGTTTTCAACAATTGTACCTTGTTTTAAAAAATCGGTGAACTTCTCAAAAATCTCTTGTTTTTCCATAATGTCTGTTTTGTTTCTACAAATATAGTTAAAAAAAGATGGCCCCGAAGGGCCATCTCAAAATAAATCGAAATTAATTTTTTACATCTTCAAAATCAACATCTTCTACCGTACCGTCTCCTTCCTGTGTAGGTTGTTCTGTACTCGTAGACTCGTTTTGTGCACTCTCTTGGTAAAGTCGTGTAGAGATAGGTCCCCAAGTCTCGTTTAATGCTTGAATAGAACTATCAATTGCATTTACATCCGCCTCAGCGTGAGCTTTTTTCAATGTATCAAGTTTTTCATTGATTGCATTTTTATCATCTTCTGTAAGTTTTTCATCAAACTCTTTAATTTGTTTCTCAGTTTGGAAAATCATACTATCTGCTGCATTCAATTTATCAACTTTCTCTCTTTCTAATCTATCTGCTTCAGCATTAGCTTCAGCATCAGCTTTCATCTTCTCAATTTCTTCTTTTGATAACTGAGATCCACCTTCAATCCTGATAGAGTTTTGTTTACCGGTTGCTTTATCTTTAGCCGATACGGAAAGGATACCATTTGCATCGATATCTAATGTCACTTCTATTTGAGGAATTCCTCTTGGGGCAGGCATAATACCATCCAGATTGAATCTTCCTAATGATCTGTTGTCTTTCGCCATAGCTCTCTCACCTTGTAAAACGTGTAACTCTACTGATGGTTGGTTATCAGATGCTGTAGAGAAAGTTTCACTTTTCTTTGTAGGAATTGTAGTGTTTGCCTCAATCAATTTTGTGAACACACCACCCATTGTTTCAATTCCTAATGAAAGTGGAGTCACGTCTAATAAAAGAACGTCAGTAATACCACCTGTCAATACGGCTCCTTGAATCGCTGCACCTAATGCCACAACTTCATCTGGGTTGACAGAACGGTTAGGTTTCTTACCAATGTATTGTTCAATCGCATCTTGAATAGCTGGGATTCTTGTTGAACCACCAACTAAGATTACTTCATCGATATCAGATGGTTTCAATCCTGCATTCTTAAGAGCTGACTTAGCACAAGCAATTGCTCTTTCAACGAGTTTTGCTGTCATTTGTTCAAACTTAGCCTTAGTAAGTTTTTTCACAAAGTGTAAAGGAAGTCCATCTTTTGCTGTAATATAAGGAAGGTTGATTTCTGTTTCAGATGTAGATGATAGTTCGATTTTAGCTTTCTCAGCAGCATCTTTCAACCTTTGTAATGCCATAGGATCTTTAGATAAGTCCATTGCATTTTCAGATTTGAACTCATTCACCATCCACTCAATAATTGCATTATCAAAGTCATCACCTCCTAAGTGTGTATCACCATCAGTAGATTTTACTTCAAATACACCATCACCAATTTCTAATACAGAAACATCGTGTGTACCACCACCGCAGTCAAATACTAAGATTTTAGAATCATTGTCTTTCTTATCAAGTCCGTATGCCAATGCTGCCGCAGTTGGTTCGTTGATGATTCTTTCGACTTTCAAGCCAGCGATTTCACCTGCTTCAATAGTAGCAGTTCTTTCTGCGTCACCAAAGTATGCAGGTACCGTAATAACGGCACGTGTAACTTCATACCCAAGATAGTCTTCTGCAGTTTTTTTCATTTTTTGAAGAATCATTGCGGAGATTTCTTGTGGTGTGTACTCACGACCATCGATGTTTACAACCGGAACATTATTAGCCGATTTTTTAACTTCATAAGGAACTCTTCCGACTTCATCAGTACATACTGAATAATCTTTTCCTATGAACCTCTTTATAGAATATACCGTGTTCTTAGGGTTAGTAACTGATTGTCTTTTTGCAGGATCACCAATCTTTCTTTCAGCTCCTGAAAAAGAAACAATAGAAGGTGTAGTTCTTTTACCTTCTGCATTTGAAATAACCACTGGTTCACCACCTTCAACTACTGCAACTGCCGAGTTAGTTGTACCAAGATCAATCCCGAGAATTACGTTTTTACTCATACTTTTTATTTTTATTGTTATTTTTATTTTTCACTATTCAAAATTCGTGCCAAAACATATTTATATTTTTGTGTCAGGTTCTCTGTCAGGTTCTCTGTCAGTTGTCGTTATTCGAAATATATTTTTATATGATAAATAAATTAAAAAGTTTATATGGTATAGTGTAGACTTATATACACTCTACTTATTTTATATTACTAATCATTCTTTTCGGAATAATTAAGTTCATGATTGATAGAACTCAAAAATTCTCTGGCATTTTCCAATCTATAAGTCTCCTTTGCTAGTTTTTCTTTCACTATTTCATAGACATCTTTACCTTGCACTATAGACATAACTGCTGAAAAATTCTCAGTTTTTTTGTAGAGTTGTGCATATCTTTTTCTCATAAGACCTTCTCTTACGGAATTATCCCAATCAAAACCATCTGCCATAGTTTTATAAACTTCATAGTCTACAAGTATGGAAGCAACTCTTCTATCCACTTCTTTAGTTATAACTGAAACCAGTCTTTCTATTCTCATATGAGACTCTTTATCTTCTTCTGGTATCTGTGCCATAACATCATCTATTTGTTCATTTAGTATGTATGCTATAAGTCTGTTCTCACGATAAAGATCATCAGTTAGAAGACCATGTAGTGAAAAATACCAGGCAGTCTTCATTTTAACAAATAGTCCATCTAAATCTACAACCCAACCCTCTATATCTTCAACAGATTTGCACATATCTACAAGTTCATACAGAGTATAATTGTATTTCATTGCAGTTCTTATAGAACCTATTTTATCTTTATAATCTTCTAAATCTAAGTACTCACCAGTATTATTATCTCTGAGTCTAAGAAGTATTAACTCTTCTTTGGCATATCTCAATACTATTCTATTATGTGGTGCAACATATTCGAATACCGCAACAAGGTTATTGTCAAGAGACCAATCTACAAATCTTTTTATTTCATCGTTATTGTTGTATATAGAAAGCATTCCTATTGCTTGATCTGATTCAAAAGACATTTTAGATTTAGCAACTACTCTACCATTTGGTAATCTTATAAAAGAACCAACGGAACCATCTTCTTTTGAGTAAACAGATTTTACCCTTCTGTCTTTTACAACTGAATATTGTGTTTCTTCGACTTGGTTTAGATTGAAAAATTTATGAAGTAATCTGTAAGTTTTATAAGTTCCGTCTTTGTCAAACACATAAGTGAGACCTCGCATCTCCCATGCCAAATTATCACTGAAATCTTTGTAAGATGCTAATCTATAATTGAATATAGATACATTATACCCATCCACTACAAGTTTTGCCTCGTAGAAAGCAGCATCAAGATATTGGTCTATTTCAGACACATATCTCTTACCCCCAGTCATCAAGACTGCTTCTTCATATGTTGGTATTCTATACATAATGCAAATATATGGAAATAATATATAAAGTATGAAATATTTAGAAAATTTTAATCTATTCACTGAGAAAATGATGCTCAACAATTATGATGAGTATGCCAAACTAGTAGCTGATACCTACGATGCAGCACCAGAATACGATAAGTCAGTTTTACCATCCTACCGAGCACTTATTGAACATGCAGTCAATAAATTATATCCACAGATATTAGGTAAAGGAATTGATATACAATTTGTTGAAGATGATCCATATGAAAATCGTAATCAAATGGCAGAAGATGTTTATAAAAATGGAGTTCTTAAGATAAGTAAGTTGTTTAATAATCATCCTGTTTTCACAAAAGAAGAAAACCTTAAGTTCCGTGCAGTACATGATTACTACACACATATAGTATGTAACCAAGATTTCGGACTTAGAGGTGAGTTAAAGGCATATAATACTCATGCTAGATTGGCACCACCCTTAGCATTACCTGCATTGTTTACAGAAGTCGTTGGTCAAGCTTGTTATGCAATTGTAAATGGTAAGGTTGATGATAATGGAGATTTTATACCAGCATTCGGTGATCAGAAAATAGCCGAACTACCTGGATTCGACTATATGAAAGTAGGAGAAGTAAAAGGAAGAAGTATATCTAATAAAAATCTTATTTAGTAGCTTTTATACCATCAATATACCTATCAATCACACGTTTTCTTAACTCTGTTGTAGAGAAAGAATGTTTACGTTCGTTGTAGTGCGTCTCTATGTGTGACAATTCTTTTCCTGTGAAGTCTTTATCTCTGTACTCCTCACCGACTATCCTTACATTGATTGGATATGACATAAGTATATCCATCAACTCTTTCTCAGTTTGGTAAACCACAATCTCGTCTACATATTTACACGATTGAAGTTGAACAAACCTTTCAAATACAGATTGTATTGGTTTGTTCTTCTCAGGTCTGTCTATTGTAGGATCTGTTTGTAGTCCTACAATAAGATAATCACATATACTTTTTGCTTCTTTTAACATCATAATGTGACCTGCATGAAAAAGGTCAAAACAAGAACATGTGAAACCAACTTTTTTCATAATGGTTTTATGTTTTCGGGAAGATCTTTTTCATCAATTTGATATTCACTTATAGAATTCTTAGTGTGTCTAACCATCAAAAATATGAAATCTGTTTGACCATTCTTTTTTATTCTTGTGTGATAATATTCGTTAATTGTACCCATAGCATGTATGGTTCCTAATAGTTTCCTATCCTCTACTGATTGAGGATCTTTTTTGTAAATTTTTGTACTCATACGACTTATTATTAAAATAAATCAAAAAGTTTAGTCAAATGAAACTTTTGCAGCATCATATTGTTTATCGGTTAATAATTTTACCATTTTCCCTTCAAATTCGACACGTTCTACAAATTTACCTTTAAGTGCTTTTTGTAGTGATATTATAAAACCATTAGTACCTTCATACTTTCTAATTCTATTGTTGAGTTCTAGTTTTTCCTGTATATCTATGTTTCTTTTCCATTTTTTGTTCAACTTCTTTTATAGCACTCTCTAAATCGTCCTTGAGCGGTACGTCTATCCCGTTTAAAATCTGGTGGGCACGGTGGTTAGCTCTGACAATCACCTCCGTGAAGTCAATCACGTTCTGACGGTCGTGTTCCATCAGTACGTCGTCCTCAAATATCGACTCACGGAACTCGAACGCCATCTTTATTATCTCGGCGAGCTTTGCAGTCTGCGTGTCCGGTTGACCGATACGCCACTTCATCTTATTGATGATTGGTTGTAAATAGTTATCTTTCATAATCCAAATATACGAAAAATATAAAATGTTTAGAATTTTCTAAAATTTTCAAAACCGGATATCCTCGACTCGTTCTTCTTCGACTTCTTCTTCTTTTTGTCCTTCTTCTTCGGCGTGTCCAGGTCGACGAGGTTCATCGTCAGTTCGTTATTGTCGTCGGTCACCTCAACCACCCTAGTATCCAAAATCTCGGCAAGCCTCTCGGCTTCCTTAGGTTCAATCTCGGCCACGTATCCCGCCCAGCGGTCGAACTCGGTTATGGAGTATACGTAGTCGGTCAGGTCGTAGTCGACGAAGCCCTCGTAGTCGTATATGTCGAAGAGAACGTCGTGCGCGTTGCCCAGTACCTCTATGACGCCGTGGCACGTGCCAGGCTCGCTCCTGAAATGTCCTGCGTCTTCGTCTTCTATTTTGCCGAACTCGAGGTCACTGAAAGAGGTTTCCAGTGCCCATGTGTCCTTGTTCTTCAGTGCGTTCCTGAAGAAGTAGATGTGCTTCGTCACCGCATTCAGGTACTCTGCCGTCTCCGGGTACTTGAGCACGCCGTCGAAAAACACCTCGCCGTGATCAGTATCCTTGTAGAGGTACTCCCTTATGTTCCAGTAGAAGAGTATTGCTGACCTCTCGAGGCTGCTCTTGGTTGCCTTCACTACCTCCATCACGAGATCCTCGTCGAGATCGTCGTCGGACATCACCGACTGCATGAAGACCGCGCGCATCCCCGGGTAATCCCTTACGGTCGATATGTACTTGGCGAAGCTCCTGAGGACATCGGGGTAGATTTCCTTTCCGCGTATCGACGTCAGAGACCTCTGGATGAGCACGAGCGCCTCGTCGAACTCCTCTTCCAAGTTGTTTTCCGAAATCCACTTCTCGACTCCCCTCACAGTCTTCAACCTTTCTATACCACTAGGATCTACCCTCAGGAAAGTCCTGTCAGAGTCCGCATATAGTGAAGGGTGAAGTTCGAACCTTCCGAACTTCTCGCCGTTGACCTCGTCGAGCCAAGCGTCAACTGTTGATTTGAAAGCATCTACCTTCTTTCCATACATACTATCATCTGAAACGAGTACAAAGTCGTTCATATCCTGTTTGTCGTCATCGTCGGCCTCCCTTATGTAGGGCTTTATATTGAGCACCGATATTGGGTTCTTTATGTCGAGGTCGTCCTTCCTTACAAGGTATGATATTAGAGAGCCTTCCTTCACGTCGTAGAGAAGATATTTAGCATTGGCACCAGTCTCTTCCCTATCATCAATCTCGCTTTGTAAATCATTTATCCTGTTTCTTATCTCGTCATCCTTCTTCTGTAATTCTTTAAGTCTTTGCTCCCTATCTATAGAAGGTGTAAAATTCTTTCCTAACTTCCTCTCTTCAATCTCCTGCTCGAGCGTCTGCCACTCTTGTTTAACCTGTCTCAATTCCTTACTCAACCTCTCAACCTCGTCGTATTTTTTGGTGACCCTCTGCGAGGTCCCGTGTGCCATGGTCATACAGTTAGTCCAATCTCTGTCAGTGTCCGCACCTGCTATATCGTAAGGGTGTCTGGATATTACAACCATTAGTTGTTCTTTTGCACCAGCTTTTCTATTTTCATCTTCCACAAAAGACTTCATAAGTCTTTTGGCCTCATTATCTTTGGCGCCTAATTTAGTTAGTGCTTGACCAATCTTAGATGGATTTTTAGCATCTTTGAATTTACAAATACCTTTTACATAATCAATAACCTCATAACCGTAATTGACCAAGTAATCACTTACCTCTTTTTCAGTATCTGTATTCGTATTCAGTGTTTCACCTTTTAATGGTAGATAAATTCTATAATGATTTTTATCACCATCATATTTTTTAAATATATCTGCATACCTTTCTCGATTGAAGGCTTGTACGAACCTACGGAATTGTGAAGGTTTTAGTGCCTCCATAAATCCAGAAAATGCTTTTATTCTTTTCATAATAGACTTATATATTAAACTAAACAACTCTGGAAAACTATAATATCTGGTAAAAAAATATTTTAATTATATGACTATAAAGATCTATCCTGAGGACATTGTCCGACGCTGCCTGTGGGACAATTATGTTTATTATATACTTTCTGGCTCCGATAAAGAAGCAGAGAGACAACTGAATGAGAACAATGAGATGGAAATTAGTGAGAAAGATGCACTTGTTATTGGATTATTGAAGGTGATTGATACTGATAACCTTATACACAAATTCAATAATCATGTAGTTGAGCATCTTACAAACAAATCTATCAAACATGGTGATTTCCTTCTTGCTAGAAAAAAAACATTTGATACTGCTGTTGAAAAGTTTTTAGATAAATTTCCAGACTATTGGATGCCTAAATCTACTTATGTTAATGCATTGGCAGAATTAGTTGAATACATTGACAATATGAAGAAAGATCTTGAAAATTTAGAGATACATAAGGTTGTAGATAAGAATGTAACATATGAGTTTTATAACTCTGCCAACATAAGAAAATTATTAAAATTCAATTATTAATAAAATGGAAGACAAAAAAGAAGTGAAAATTGATTCAGATAAAGTTGTAGATTTAACTGGTCAAAACCAAGAGATTGTATTAGAGGATAATCCAAGATTACATGTTAGTGTACTTGAAAAACAATTAGAAGAGGCTAATAGTAAATATATGCTTCTTTATGCAGATTTTGAGAATTATAAGAAAAGAGTAACTAAGGAAAAGGACGAACTAAGGAACAACACAAAAGTTTCTATGTTATCTGCTATACTCGATATGGATAACGACATCGCTTTGGCACTTAAGAATATTAAGGATGATGCTGCAAAAGAGGGTGTTAAACTTATTGCTGGTAAATTAGAAAACTTTTTGAAGACACAGGGTATTGAAACAATTCAAACCGAAAATTACGACGAAGACTTACATGAAGTAGTTACTGTTTTAGGTGATGGTAAAAATGTAATTGATGTAATATCGAAAGGTTACACATTATCAGGTAAACCATTCAGATATCCAAAAATAGTTCTTGGGCAATGAAACAGAGAGCCTATAATACTAGGTTCACTGATGGATTGAACCACGCTTACTTTGTAAATGGTCTTATAACATCCTATACTGATAAAGTACAGGATGAAAGTTTGCGTGATCAAATTGGTAGAGATCTTGAACATCTAATTGACGAAAGAAGAGAATTGTTCAAAGAAGGTTCTTTATCTGGTTATATGCACGAAATCGACGAGGATCCCACTGAGGAGTTCCTCGTCAGATGTGTATATGAAGCTTGGGAAAGTATGGTACTAAATCCACCCGGTTTATTCCGTATAAACCCCAGTGATGCTAGAAGAGAGATGCTATCACTTATGTGGGACGTTGATCACTTTTTAGACACTATTTCTGTTTGGGCAGCAGATGTAGATGGTCTGTTAGACCGTTTCGAACACTTAGACAAAACATCTGATACGATGCGTTTAATAACGCAGAATTATGTCAATATGATGATTAAAAAGTGTCAGGGACACACTAAACAAGAGCAGGAAATTATACTAAGAGACTTAAGGATAGAAAAAACACTGAAATGAAACTTAAATGGGAACTCAGGGTCGACGAGATAGTAGACACACCTAAGTACAGGGAAAATGTTACGACCATTGCTGGACCAGTAATAGACTGGTTGTGTCAGAGGATCGAAGAGAACGATTTAACTTCCTTTGAAGACATAGAGGGTCTATTCAAGCAAATAGTAGACGAACTACCGGTGATGAGGCTAGTCCGCAGGTCTGACTTCAACCAGCACTACGAGGGACCGGACTTCCTGATAAAGTACAACAAGTACACAGACATAATCTTCGAGGACAGCACTGCCTGCCTCAGGAGGGAGATACTAATAGACAACCTACTGAAATGAGAAATATGAAAAGATACGAAGATTTCAAAAGCCCCGACAACAACACCCCTTACCTCACTAAAGAGGAATTAGCCAACGTAAAATGGACTAATTATGTTATTGTCGTGCCGACCGAAGAGGACCGAGAGGAGCTGATGGAAGCGTTCGAACACATACACTACTCTGACGTCGACACAGACAACGTCGTGGTCAACCAGCTCACACACGAGTACCTGTGCGAGGAAAGAGAGCCGGGGACATACAACAACATAGTCGTGGATCCAGAGGCCTACGAAAAACTAAAAGTTAAGAGATGAAGCAGATGACATTCGAGATTCCGGTGGGCAAGATGCCTGCCAATAAGAAGAGATGGTGGCAGTTCTGGAGGAAGAAGGGAGACTCCGCAGAGGAGCTCATAGAATCGTACTCGGCCTTCAACATAAATCGGTATATACGTAAGGCGAAGGCAAGTGAGCTGTGGGGTATACACAGGTCTGACTGGGAGAAAGAACTTTGGTTTCCAAATAAATAGAAAAAAAGTAATATAAATAAAATGAGTAAGGATTACTATAGCACGTTGGGCGTCAATAAAGGCGCCACAGATGAAGAGATAAAGAAAGCTTATCGAAAACTTTCTAAGAAATTCCATCCAGATGTTAATAAAGACCCAGGTGCCGAAGATAAATTCAAAGAGTTATCTGAAGCTTATGAGACTTTATCAGATTCTACCAAACGTTCTAATTATGATAGATTTGGTACTGCAGATCCACGAGGTGGAGGAAATCCATTTGGTGGAGGACATGGTTTTTCTATGGATGATATATTTAGCCAATTCGGAGATATGTTCGGTGGTGCATTCGGTGGAAGAGGTCAAAAAAGACAACAACAAGGTGGTGACTTAAGAGTTAAAGTATCAGTTAACATCGATGATATACTGAATGGATGTACAAAAACAATCAAATATCGTAAGAATACATCTTGTAACTCTTGTAATGGTCAGGGTGGACATGATGTTAGAACATGTTTAAGTTGTAATGGTGCCGGCCAAAGAGTTGTTTTACAGAATACACCATTTGGTCAAGTTAGGACACAAACAACCTGTCCTGATTGTAATGGTTCTGGACAACAAGTAAACAGGAAGTGTGGCGATTGTCATGGTGTTGGTACAAAATCAACTGAACAAACTGTTAGAGTTGATATACCGGCTGGTGCAGCAAGTGGGATGCAAATGGCTATGCAGGGATATGGACATGATATAATGAATGGTGTGCCAGGTGATTTGTATGTATTGATTGAAGAACAAAAGGATAATAGTTACAGACGAGATGGTATCAATATTATAGTAGATAAGGAAATATCCGTAATAGATGCTATATGTGGTTCTAATGTAAATGTGAATACACCTAGAGGTGAAGTTAATATAATGATTTCAGCAGGTACTGATCACGGACATATGATTCGTATGAGTGGTAAAGGAATACCAGATATAAACAGAGGTGGTGTTGGTGACCTTTATATAAAAATAAATGTTAAGATACCGAAGAATGTTGATTTAGGTGAAAGACACGCAATTGAGAAACTCAGAGAGATGAATTGTTTCAAATAAAAAAAGTCGCATAAATTTATGCGACTTTTTTTTATTCAGTATTGTGTTTTGTGTTTCTCTTTTCTTGTATAAGTCTTTGCAGATTTATGTACACGGTGATGACACTTACGAAGACCAGAGTTTATTTCTAAATCTCTTGACAAAGAACGTTCTATTCTAAGAATTTCTTCCTGTCTTATGCTCATTATGTGTCTTTCTTTTTTCATATAGCTAATGTAAGTAAAAAATTCTAAAGTTCGTATCTAATTCTATCGTATTCGAAATTATATTTTATATCAGTTGTTGAGAGATTAGTATTATAAACCCTAATTGCTCCTATGTAACCATCAAATATTGAAAATATACCACCGTATCCCGCTCCAATTAACATCTTTGTTCCTGCTAAAGTTGTATTTACTGTGGTTGCAGTACCATCTATTGTTTGATCACCAGTCGGTGCTGCCATTATAGTAGCCAAATTGTTAACATAAACTTGCACAACATTGATACCGTTCATAACCACTACAATGTGGTTCCATTTATTTCTAAATACTGGTCTACCACTAGTCGAATATGATTTTCTGTATTGAAATCCATTTCCACCACCATTACCCACATCAACAAACACGTTGTATGTGTCTGTACCATCGTTACTACTAAGTGAGATATTATAACCAGCATAAGCAGATACAATAGCTTCCCACCCATTAGTTGATAATATTGGTCTGTTATTAGTACCTTGACTATTATGTGTTGGATAAACCCATGCTTCCATTGTTATGTTACTGGAAGGGGAAGGTGAAACATAATTTGAAAAGACTAAATAAGAGTTTGTTATCACCGATGTTGAGTATGTTCCATTGAATGAGAGTGCATTATAATCAGAAGACCATGTAACACCCGTTTTGAGTGTTCCTGTATAACCACCAATCGTACTTTGTGCAGTTGTTGTGTATGAACCAAGTCTCCCTGCATAACAAAATAAATTATCAGTCCTGAAATCAAAAATCAGATTTGAAGTTTTCACTTTGGGATAGTTATTCCAGTTCTTCTCATCCCATGCTTCAGTATACCATCCAGTAGCCGGTTCGTCATATGGATTGGTAGAACCCCATGTTTTGTAGTTCGAAAGAATTGAAACCTTTCTAAATGCCCTGACTTTCTTTAATGATGATTTCGACCCAGTAACTAATAAATTTGACATAGAACCACCTGACGTGCGAACATAATATGCGTTAGAAAAGTAGTCTCCGTTAGTAGATGTCCAATAGTCACCCGAAACCGAGTCTGTACCTGACACATAACCCACTGATGCTAGTGCATCGAATGCATTCACAAGTTCATAACTTGAAGGTAGATACCAGTCACCCCATCCATCAGAGTTGTAAAAATCACAAAGTAATGCGGCAGAGTGTGTAGAACTACCTGCCAATATCGTTGTGTTATTAATCTTGCCGTCGAAGTTGTTTGTTAATAATAGATTATTGTTACTAGTCCAGGGTACACTAAGCCCTGTAGAACCTATCTCAAAGTTCTTATTACTCTCATAAGTAACGGTTGAAGTAAGTGTTTCGTCAAGTAGAATTGTGGTCCTCAAACCACTGATCCTCAATGACCAATTCAAAAGAGTTCCTGTGTCATTCGTTCCATAATCTTGAATTGCTAAATACCAGTTTCCGTTGACTGTTTTACCGTCCAATAATTCAGTTAATGTCGTGGCATTGGAAGTATATGCACCAGTCACGATACCAGATACCGCACTCATACTGAAAGTACCTGTGAAGGGCGCGGTTCCTGTGGTTATTGACGCAAGTGTAAGATTCGTACTAAATACCGTATTAGTGAAGTTAGGCACACCACCATTAGTTCGGTTGAATAGTGTTATCACTTTTCCCGAAGGTGATACCAAGTTTATATTTAAATCATTTACCCATGTGTGTGTTATGTTGACGACAACCTCGATAAGAGTCGGAACTATTTGTTGATCAACAAATAATGCCGGACTCACCAATGCAGTTCCCGGAACTCCAAAACTCGGTGAATCCGGAATTGCAAGATTCAGTGTTCCACTAGAGTTCGTTATCATTGAAGAATCCGACACTACACTGGTTATAGCGATACTCTTAGATACACCACCAACGACAAACTTAGCAATTTGCCCGATTGACAACCAACTAGTAAGGTCGTAAGAAGAAACCGTTAATCTAGTTGCAGTACTACCACCGTATTTCAACTCAGCCACTATCTGGTTTATATCATTCTTAGACATAATTATGTAGTTGAAGACGTTTGTTGGATAGTTGTATGCAGAAACTATTATACCACCACCATAAAACTCACCTACAAACCTTTGGTTATCAGGTCTATAAAAAAGATAGTTCTTATCAACCCATGATGCAGTTCCATTAGTGGAAGATGCTAATATTCGTTGATTCTTCTTACCTGGAACGTTCACCTTCATATTCTGAACTATCGAAAACGTTCCAGGATTAGTCGTCATATCAATAAAATGTGTAGATGTAATACCTATCTCATACTTACGACGATATTTGTTGAATCCATTAGTAATCTCAGTTTGTGTAAGTGCACGTTTGTATACTTTGAAAACCGAGATGTCAAACAATCCCAAATATCCATCATTGGCTCTGAAGCCGCCTATCCTACCGAATCCGCCGTTGAAGTTCCTTCTGGCGGCGCCCTCGCCGGACCCTAAGATGACCTGCGACAGTGACCGCTGCACACCGTTTATGTAAATCTTGTTGTTAGTGTAGGATACGTCGCTCCTCATCTCGAATACGTAGTGTGCCCAGTTTCCTGGTAATCCGAGAGAAGATACCTCGGTCGAGTTTATTCCATACAGGTCGGAGCTGTTCGTGTTGTATCCGAGATGGCCTCCTGTCATATAGACGTCATATTGGCCCCATCCGAAGAGCATCTTTCCTGAATAGTTTGTGGCCAGCCTGGCCCACACCTCTACCGTCACTGTGCCTGCGTCGCCTATCGGGGTGTAGAAGTCCACGTAGGAGCTGCCGTTGAAGTTCAGGTATCCACCGAAGTCAGAGGAGTAGGTCGGCCCGGTGTTGTTGATTGAAGAGAACGTCGCCGAATAAGACGACGTAAGCCCGGCGTTCACGATGTCGACCCACCTATTGGCCAGAGCGCTGTCCGAGTAGGATCTCTTGTCGGTCGCGTCAAAGCACGCCACCAGCCCGTTACCTATGGTCTTCCTCTCGATCCTGACCGGCCTCATCCTAGCACTGGAGGCTTTGGACGCTGTGGTGAAATTTCCTAGCCCCGTCAGGTCGAGCTGCCAAGCGTGCGTGGCGCTCGTCTCGGTCGAAGTCCAGTACCTGGCGGCCACGTCGTCCCTGACGCCGAACTTGAAGTTGTGCTCGCCACACACCTTGTTGATCACCGCGGCGTTGTTCCATATCGCCCTCATCTCGTAGAGCGACGGAAGGTACCAGTCGGAGTACCCGTTGAGGTTGCCGTACCCGTCAAAGTTTATAGCAGAGGAAGTCTGTAGAAAAATGGCTGTGCTTATGCCCGATCTTGCCTTACTGGTGTTCGATGATCCGTCGTACAGGCTGCTCGCACCTTTTAGCGTATTAGTCTGGGGAGACCAAATTGTCTCAAAAGGCGGCGTATATGGATAACCCTGCGTGGTGTCGGTCGAAGAAACGTCGTTCAGTGAAGCAATAAGAACGTTCTCGTTGCTTCCCTCCTGCCAAATATTTACAACAATTCCACCACCATATAATTCACCAATGTATCTGTCCTGACTAACGAGACCCTTCACACCGACCCAGTCCACTAATCCGTCAGAGTCCGATACAAGTACCTTACCCGAACTTTGATTACCAGTTTTTACTACCAGTTTCGTACCTGAGTCGATAGTGGTAGATGTGTTAGATATTTTTATTGCCATTATCCCGCGATTATTTTACCTATTTTCGTGTTTATATTATACTCGACTATCGCCACACGTGTTGCATCAACATATTTATCAACAACTATACCCGTAGTTTGTGTATTAGTTCCGGTCGTAACCACCTTATCTATCGCATCTAACGATAAGTTCGATGTTGCAGTTGGATTCTCCCAAATATATTTATTATTGAATACAGGACCATTGACCACTGGTAAACCACCTTTATACATATCAACTTTTACTCTTACTGGTGTAGTACCTTTTGCAGTATACCAGTTTCCAAAACATTCTAATCGAATTGTACTTTGTCCTGGATAGTGAAATTTGAACGCTTGGAGATTAACGAGTACCGTCTCGTAACTCTGTTCGTAACTGGGTGGTGTATCATTAGGACCTGTGTTATCACCCGCCCATATTAATATCGAATAAGTACCCGCAGAGTTGTTACCAACAAAACTTGGAGTTGATGTTTCCGATGGATTCGGAATTGTTGCGGTGTAACCAGTAGTCGGAGATAAAGATGTAGTGGCACCAGGTGTGAAATCGAAAACATAATCGTTTATAGTAGGTGCCCATGGCCTTTTTGCCCTAAAACCCACGTAGTTTGATGCATATGGTCCACCGTTAACTCCATTAACATAATTAGACCTTTCACTCCATGGTGTTATACTAGGTACCGAACTCTGAGTCGGTGCAATCATCCTGGTATATGAATCGAGATCCTTACCATCAAAGTACCTATATGTTATTATTAGATATTCTGCATCGAAGTTGAAAGAAACCTGATTGTCACTAGCCACTCTAAATGGTCTTACCTGTTTATAACCACTTACATTTGAACTAAACAACGTTGTATTTTTACTATCCTTCATCAAACTACCATTTGTCGATAAGTAATACGCTTCGGTAGCAGATGCTTCAGTAGAAGTCCAATATCCTAATGCTTGACCAGAACCATTCATTCCGAAAATATTTATATTAGTATTTGTAGTTGTGGAATTAGATGTTAATGGTATATTATTGTATTGACTATACTCATACAAAACTTTGTTAACTATTGCTGCATTATTCCACAAAGTAAGAATCTCATGTGCTGCGGGAAGATACCAATCGTTGAAAATTCCACTACCCAAATCTGGGTTTATATAATTGAGTGCATATTGTGCTGCGCCTGAATAACCAGAAACTGTATTATTTTCCTCATCAATGAATGGATTTATAGTAGTTGAAAATCCGGATTGTGAAACTATTATGTTACTATTACTTGCACCCGAAACCGACCAACTAGCACCACTCGTTTGATTAACTACATTTGACCATGGTACTGTAAACCCCAGAAAAGGTGTATTAATGTAAGGTGGAAATCCAGTATCACTAAACCTATCTATACCCGAAAAAGAACAATCCTGTGGTGCCACAACAAGACATTTTTCTTTATTATTTTCTTTCCAGACCGCAACAACCACACCACCACCAAACCACTCACCAATGTAGTGGTCGAATTCCTTATTTGATATATAGTTTGTTTTAGAATCCCACCTAACCAAACCATCGTTATCCGATACCAGTATATAATCATTGGATTGTTTACCATCCTGTATAACCAGGTTATTATTAAATACAATTTTGTTTTGATCTATGTAATGTGACATATACTATATATCACTAATAAACATCTACATTATAAATTGAAATACCCACTTTTTTGAACCAGAATCAAAAACACGTAAATATCCGAGTTCATTCATTATTTCCCTTTCGGTCTTATTTGAGTCAAACCCCTTCTTAACTAAGATATCCTTCCTAAAATTGAAACGATGTTCCCTTTTACCACCAACGATATAATAATAATTAGGTCCTGTATCGTGTATAAATTTAAATCCTAATTTAGTATAAAGTTCACCAACACCTCTACCATTATCAGAGTAACTAACAATAGTATCAACCTCATTATTTGATAAAAAATATTTGAAAAGTTTTGAAGCTCCACCAACTACACTAAATCCTATTTTGTTGCAAAACCTAAGCAATTCCCAATTATTTAAACTGGATTTAGTACCAAGTGATTTCCTCAATGCACCAAATGTCATCAAACTAACTAATTCATTTTTATAATATAGACCTAATTTTACTGACGAACCAACAAATCCCTGTATGTGATTTTCATTCAAAAATGTACGAACTTCTTTATTACTAACAACTCTAATCTCACACTTACGTGCCCATATCCTTTCAATAATACCTAACTTATTCAATATTATAGATTTTATAATATCCTTCTTAAATAACCAATCATCCTCCCAAATATGTAACAACTTAATACCTTCATTCAGACAATCATTAGTTTTATTAATATGATACTTACTATCCTTATGTACCTCAGAATGCCAATAAAGACCATTGAATTCAAATGCTAAATTCAATTCTGGTAAAAATATATCTACCTCCCTATTTTTTAATATAGTCTTATCACCTTTTTGTATAATACCACTGTAATTAGTACTTATAAATTCAAAAAGTTCCAATTCCATTTTTGATGTTCCTGATAATTTAGGATTACAATTCAAACAAATATCTTCTTCTGAATTTTTACGACTTACTAAATACTGACGGTTTATTGAAAATTCCTGATTACAAACTAAACACTTTAGACTGATAATGTTATCAGTCATTCCAATATTTTTGTCTCTACCAATATAAACTATTTGCTCTGGCAAATTAGAAATGATTTTATCTGTTATATTTTTTTTATAACTATCAACTCTCTTCTCAACTATATCCGGATGTGATAGATGATGTTCAACACCCCATTTCTCAATAGACTTTTTCCTTATTTTCTCTTTTTTATAATCATTGAATTCATCAATACTACCAAATCTTTCAACTATCGAATTTCTTTTTTTCAATTCAATTTCTAATCCTCTTTCAGAATATACTTTGCGTAATTTTTCAGACTTATTCTTTATAATTTCATCCCTGTTCTCATTACCAAACCATGTTGATTTACTTTTCTCTTTTATTTCTTCTGACTGAGATGGCCATTCAACGCCCCATTTATTAAACATCGAATCTTTAAATTTAGAACGAACCTCATCATTATACATGTAATGTTCACCTCCCCATTTTTCTAAAATTCTTTCTTTTTGTTTTTCTAAAACTTCCTTAGATTTTTTAGGATTATCAACACCCCACTTTTCCACACATGTTGCTTTCCTTATTTCAACAAAACATTTCTTTTTACCACAACTAACTCTATAACCACTTTTAAAACCAATGAAAGACAAATGATTACCACATACACAAACCAATGGATCAGTAATATTATTAACAAAATAATAAACCCTTTCAGATAAACTCCTCTCTAAAACAAAATCAGGCAAATTACTATTCAAATATTCTAAATAGTCTGAATTTTTAGCAGCTTTTAGAAAAACACACAAACTACCAATATTATTATTTGCCATATCAACTATAAAATCTCTCATCTTTATCAAATACCTTTTATTATATATCTAAAATCAGTGTATTTGTCTGTATTTTATTTTTAATATATAAAATGTAAAAATAAGTAGATAATAATGAGCGATTACGTACCATACCAAGGTAGTCTAACCATCGAAGAACTGGTGGATAGTATACAAACAGAACTCACTGTGTCATGTGCTCTACCAAAAACATTACCAGATGCACAAGTTAGACAAATAATTGAGAAAAGAGCACTTCCTTGGTTTTATAGGAATTACCAATATGCCGTTCAAAAAATGTACTTCCTCATACGTAAAGAAGCCTTTTCTAGCGAAGAATTTACAAAATACAACTATGTAGAAGTACCATGTGAAATACAATCAGTTACCTACCTATATGAAGCAAGAGGCGAAAGCCTTTTCCAATTAGGTATAAATTCACCTAACCTATCTGTAAATCTGGGAGTTACAAATCAACCTTATTTATCATCATATGTAACAACTATCGGTGAGTTGGGTATGTACAAAACACTACTCAGTAATATGAGTGATATGTTAAACCAACTAAATAAATATACTTTAAAACATCATTTCAATTATCTAAATCACAGATTGAATATATTAACCAACGTTAAATATGATGTCATAATGGAAGCATATGCTAATATACCTCAGGAAAACCTGTTCAACGATGATTTGTTCTTCAAATATACAGTTGGACAAGCTAAGGTAGCACTCGGGAACATGACCGGACGCTATACGTTTACACTTCCCGGTGGCGTTACTATGAATGCAGCAGACTTAGTATCACAAGGAAAAGAAGAGATTAAAGAAGTGGAAGAAGAGGTTAAGGGAATGTCATCAAGTGGATTTTTTATAATGGTGAAACGCTAGATAACTTTTTTATACGAAGGTGGAAAATTGGCAATACGGACTTTATATATACAATCATAAATAAAAATTAAAAGATGAGATACCTAAGAAAATTCAACGAGAACAGCCACGACTTTGAATCTAACGCTATGCATGGATCTACACATCCTGTTTGGGCTGCCGAAGAGGAGGCAAGGAAAGCCCTGCTCGCGCAGATACAGGAACATCCTGGTTATCCCGATGTGGCACACCTAAACCTGTCGGACGATGAGATGGCGAAAAGGCTCGGTATTATGCCTGGTCAACCAGAGTACAAGCCTGAAGAACCTGAAGAGTGTGAAACATGTGACGACGAAGACAACACAACACACGAAGAGCCAGAAGCAGAGGACAAAGAAGAAAGAACTACATTCGGCTCTAGGATAAAAAGCTTCCTAGGATTCGGAAAATAAATAAAAACAAAAGAGATCAAATGAGGTCTCTTTTTTTTTAATCTTTACATAAAAAATTTATGCTATACGTATTCCACGACGGCGAATACTTCGCATCCGTCAACGACAACCTGGAGGTAAGGAGAGTTAGGGACATCAACCGAGCGAGCTACTGGGAAAGCAAGAGTAACGCGAAGTCCTGGGAGAAGACAATCAAAATAAACCACCCGAAGATGGCGATGAAGCAGGCCGGATTGAAACTTATTTAAAAAGCGAAGGCACCGAGTAGCGAATTCAGTGCCTTCTTATAAGCGTAACTTATAACCGGTCCTAAAGATGGGGCTCTAAACCCCCCGGTTTATAATTTATATATTATAATATATAACTTATGATTAAAAAATTCGAAAATTTTAACACAATAAAGAGACTTTTTTTAGACGATTGGCGAGTTCCTCGTGATTGTGCACAATATATGTGGCAGAGAAAAGTTGATTGTCGTATATTTCATGAAGAATGGGATATTGTAAGATCTTATGGACAATTTGTGAAATGGATTGATGAGAATGGTATACCTGACTTAGTTAGTTTCGATTACGACTTAGATGATGTTGAAGAATTAAAAGAGGATCTTCCAATTGAAGAGTGGTTCAACCTTGATGAGAACAGAGCATATAAGGGTACCGATTGTCTTAGATATTTAATACGTAAGTGTAGTGAGGTTGGTAGTACTCTACCTGAGTGTATTGTACATTCAGCCAACCCCGACGGATGTGATGAACTTAAACAACTAATAGAAGCAAACTAATGAACGAAAGAACACAAAGATTAGCAAAAGCCGGTGCACATTTAGGTTATAAAACTAATAAGTGGAATCCAAAGATGTCACAATACATATTTGATGAAAAAGAGGGTATACACCTGATAGACTTAAATAAAACCGAATCACAAATAATGATAGTAGGTTATGAAATAGCCAAACTTATTACATCTGGAAAAAACGTACTTTTTGTTGGTACAAAAGAACAAGCCAAAGAAACAATAGAGAAAATTGCCAAATCTGTTAATATGCCATATGTAAATAATAGATGGACTGGTGGAATGTTAACAAACTTCAATACTACAAAAAAATCAATAAAAAAGATAAAACAAACAGAAGATGGATTTAAAAATGAACATAAGAATAAAAAAGAAACACTTATGTTGCAAAGAATGCTCGATAAACTCAAAAAAAACTTTGGTAGTATATTTAATCTAAAAAGATTACCATCTGCTATTTTTATTATTGATCCAATACATGAACATTTAGCAGTGGCAGAAGCCAACCGACTTGGTATACCAGTTATAGCCATCTGTGATACAAATGCAAATCCATATAAAGTTGATTTTGTAATACCCGGTAACGCATGTTCTGAAAAATCAATAAATACAATACTCGAAATGACATTAGATTATGTACATAATTTATCTGAAAATAAACAAATTGTGAAAAGTGAGATAGAAACCATATGAGAAAGTTTTTAGTATTTGAGACTGAAGATGAAAAGATAAAAGTCGAGGTGAACAATGCGTTCATATTCGAGTCGGAGCAGGATATAAACAGGTTCAACAACACCGGTGAAATTTCAGACACCGAGACAGGTCTGGCACTACTTGACAAATTTCCTGTCTACATCGCTATGGTTAAACAAATACACATAACATTTGAGAAATGAAAGACGAAGTCACACTAAGAGACATGGAACACTTCACAGAGATGCTCTGGACATCTGTGGGAATACCACAAAGGTATTTCGATGGTACTAAGAACGCAGACATACTTGAGAGGATTGTACGAAAGAGAAAAAGAATTAGAAACATAAAAGATATATACTTCAATGGTAAAACACGAGATTAAGGTAGAGATGAAGAGCACAGATTCGCTCTTAGAACTAATAGAAAGAGCATACGATGTAAAGGAAGGTAAAGGTACAATCAAAGGAAACAGACACGCTTTGAATGTTTGTCCGAATAATGATAATGAACTTTATTCAATACTAACTGGACTACATATGAGTACGGTTAAAGTAACCAATAATGATATAATAGATGGTAATCTTAGATTTATGGTATTCGAAGAAGGAACTTCAATAACACTCAGTCCTATCTCAATTTATTGTCTAAAAGAAGATAAATATATCTTCTTCTAAAAAAATAAACCAAAAATGGAAAAACCAAAAGTCTGGAAGATGTACTAATTTCATGGTTATTCGTCTATCCAGTAATAAACATAATGTTCGCTTTATTGTTCCCACTAATAAAAGAACTACCACAACTCGTGAAGACACTAATCTTTACAGTTATATTAGTACCACTTATGGGTGCCGTTATACCACGCCTACACAAGAGGTTCTGGAAATGGATTTGTAAATAGATGATAACTGATCTACATAATATACTGAAGACGGTCATATACGCACCGCCGCCGCAAACATTCGAGCACAACTTCACGGTCATACCTACACGTGTATTGATTAGGAAGGAGAAGATTGAACAACTCTGGTCAGATATTAAAAAAAATAGTTAATCCGATACTATTTCAGAAACATTAATGTAATGTATTAACTTTAACTTCTCATCTAAAGAATGTTTGTTTCTCGAAATATTCTTAGATTTATGTTCTTCTTTGGTTACTTTTATCGTAATCCATAACCAAAGATTATCATAAAGCCACTCATCAACCATTCGTTCAATATCCCAATTCATTTTACGAAATTCGGAATGTATATGTCTACCAACCTCTACAACACCAAATAAATGATCATTGGTAGTTTTATCCGATTTTAAACCAATACTTGCAGAAGACCTTAATCCTGATGGTATACCATTACCCTTTCCAATACCCCAATACCCTATACTCAAACGATATGTATATAATGCTAAATCTTTATCACTTAAACCTAATTCTATGTCTAATTTCAACTGCATCAATGCTCTTCTAAACCATTTTTTGTAATGATCCCCATTCTTAGTCCAAAGTTCTGTTCTTTTATTTTTATTGAATTGTTTTATAATATCCATTATTTTACCTTTTTACAAAAGTAATAAAATAAAATCGATTAAACATATAAACAAGTAGTGTATAAAATAATAAATAATCTAAACAAATAAATTAAATTATGGAAGAACATATATTAAAAGAAAATCCAGGTAGATTCGTTATATTTCCATTGAAATATATGGATATATGGGAAATGTATAAAACTGCACAAATGTCAAACTGGACTGCAGAAGAAATTGATTTGGCACAAGACTTAACTGACTGGGAAGAAAAACTAAATAATGATGAAAAACATTATATCAAAAACGTTTTAGCGTTCTTCGCGGCGTCGGACGGAATTGTAAACAGTAATTTGTGTAATAATTTTATAAACGAGGTTCAATATCCAGAGGCACAATTTTTTTATGGGGCGCAAATCGCAATGGAAAATGTGCATAGTGAGACCTATTCTCTTCTAATAGACACTTACATCAAAGATGATGCTGAGAAAAATCACCTGTTCAATGCGATTGAAACAGTTCCTTCTGTAAGGAAGAAAGCTGAATGGGCTCTTAAGTGGATTGAATCGGATTTATTTGCAGAAAGGTTGATTGCGTTTGCTGCAGTTGAGGGTATATTTTTCTCAGGATCTTTTTGTTCTATCTTCTGGTTGAAGAAAAGAGGTTTGATGCCAGGTCTTGCGTTCTCTAACGAATTGATTTCTCGTGATGAAGGATTACATTGTGAATTTGCTTGTTTATTACACAACAAGTATATTCAAAATAAAGTTAGTCCTGAGAGAATTACTCAGATTATCACCGAAGCGGTTGAGATTGAGAAGGAGTTTATAACAGATTCACTTCCTGTTTCGTTGATTGGTATGAACGCAAAGTTGATGCAGCAATATATTGAGTTTGTGGCAGACTACTGGTTAGTAGAATTAGGTTGTAAGAGAGTTTATAATGTTGAAAATCCTTTTGACTTTATGGATATGCTTTCTTTACAAAACAAAGGAAATTTTTTCGAGAGGAAAATCTCGGAATATCAGAAGCCTAAGGATAGAGAAATCGATTTTACTAGTCTTGACGAAGATTTCTAAATAAGGAAGAACCAACTTCTTCATATATAAACTATGAAGAAGTTAGATTTATTTATAGAAGAACATAATAGAGTAGATCAAAGTAGAAGCTCGTTCTCCAACCTAATAAAAAAGATTAGGATGTTGGACGAGTTTTCACTTTTTATTGAAAGTTATATGAATTTCGGAACTTTCAAACAAAAACTTTACCACTACCTAAAAAACTTAGGCACTGATGAACTAATATGTCCCGTCTGTAACGATAATAAAATAAACTGGGTCGAAAAGGACAACACATATAGACGAGTATGTTCCGCCAAGTGCAGGGGTAAACTCACCAACGAGAGAAATCCTAACCGAAAGAAGATATTACATCCGTTACTTACAACCAAATTACAATTTTTAGAATATTTCAGACAAAACAAAATAAAATTGGTTGAAAGTAGTTTGTCTAAAGTGTATCCTGATTTAGTAATTTGTGTAAATAATGGTATACTAATCGATGTACCTTTTCCGGAAAAGGTTTATCTATATCTGAATAATTTAGAAAAAAGGCCTAATTGTAAAAATTGTAATGAGAATGAAGTTAATTTTACATACTTCACAAAAGGTTACCATGATTATTGTTCGGTTAGATGTTCTTCTAATTCGGAGGAGAAAAAAACTGCAATAATGTCTACATGTCTTGATAAGTATGGTGTTAAGAATATAGGTGAGGTGACAAGAGAGAATGCACTGGTAACTATGAATGATAGATATGGTTCACATATATCTAAAACAGAAATATTCAAAGATAAATTCAAAAAAACATCTTTTGAAAGGTTTGGTGTGGAGCATCCATTCCAATCTAATTCAATAAAGAAACAAATAAAAGAGACATGTCTCGAAAAATATGGATTTGATAGTCCAACTAAAAATGAGACCATACTAAATAAACAACTTCAAACAAAAAAAGAAAGAGGTCAAATTTATAAATGGTCTGAAAAAGAGATTGAGAGTATTCAACTTTATCGTTCCGCAGTAACTTATTACACAGAGAAAACATATGAACAATATAAGGATACAATTAATCCAGATAATCTCGACAGAGGTATACACACCAATCATGTGGATCACATATTTCCAGTGATAAAAGGTTGGCAGAACGACATCGATCCGAAGTTGATGTCTCATCCAAAAAACCTTAGGTTGTTGACCAGTGTGGAGAACAGGTCTAAGGGTGACCGGACAGAAATGACGGTTGAGGACTTTATAAAAATGATAAACAGAGACTAAGAGTGGTTAAGAAAGAGATAGTTTGTGTGATGGCACACGCAACAAATGATGAGAAGATAACACTTCTACGTAGATGTATAGAAGCTATTCGTTTGCATGGATATGAAGTTATGTTATGTTCGCATATTAATGTCCCTGATAGTTTGATTGAAATATCTGACTATTTTGTACACGGTAAGAGTAATCCTATAATAAGATATGATGAATATAAGACTATTGGTGGTGGAATATTTTATTGGCAGGATTTTCCGCAGTATTATATGAATAAGATGGTGGATCTAAATCATGGTCTTGCACATCTAAGACTTATGCTTCGTGGTGCATCAATTGCAAAAATTGAGGGTTATAATATTATACATCTCATAAACTATGATTATATAATAAATGATTCTACTGTTCTATCGGATGCATCAATTACACTTGATACGAAGGACGCATATTTTTTTAGTAGGTCTAATTTAGAAACAATTATAACTGGTATGATGTCTGTACGTGTTGATAGTTTAATTAATAACTACGGTCACATACTTAGTAAGCAGGACTATTGTATGTATGGTATATCAATATTTGAGGATCTTTTCTTACATATTGCAAAAGAAAGTGGTATGTTATATCACGTAGAGGAAAGTTCTAATTTGGGTAACAGAGTTGAACAAGACTTAATAAATATAACAGATGCATATGGTCTTTATAGTTGTGAAGGTACAAATATTAGAATAGTTCCGTGCGTTGATGATTTTGGTCAGTATTACTTATTGTTATCGGTCGATAAAGAATTAGAAGAAAACTACCTGAATATATATCATTGTGGGAGGTATTATAGTGTTAGGGCATCAGGTACACAATTTATTGAACTATCTGATATGTTAGAAAAAGGTATAATAGTTACCCTTAGTAAAGGTCAAGTCTGCCTTAGAATAGACTCTAAAAGCAATATATCACATTGTGTAATAAAAGATACACAAATTGTGACAAAACTTATTTGATTATGAAGATAAACGTACTTTCATTATTTGATGGTATATCATGTGGCAGGATTGCACTAGAAAGAGCTGGTATACCTTGTAATTATTGGGCAAGTGAGATTGACGAAAAAGCAATTCAAGTTTCTAAAAAAAACTGGCCAGAAATAGTACAACTGGGTGACATAACTGAATTATACGACCAAATTGTAAATTTACCTAAGATAGATTTATTAATTGGTGGTAGTCCATGTCAATCATTTTCTAATGCAGGTAAAGGAGAAGGTTTCCAAGGTAAGAGTGGATTATTTTGGGAGTTTGTAAGGATAAAAGAAGCTACTGAACCTAGGTATTTTTTATTGGAAAACGTGAATATGAAACGTGAGTGGAGAGATCAGATAAGTGAGGCACTTGGAGTTGAACCTGTTATGATAGATAGCCGATTGGTTAGTGCACAGAATCGTAAGAGGTTATATTGGACTAATATACCATTGAAGGATACTATTGAGGATAGAGGACTTTATTTAGATGATATTGTTGAGTGGGATGTAGATTCGAAGTATTGGTTACCTCAGAAGAATACTGATATTTTGAATAGAAAAGTGGATATGAGAGGTGCTCCAGATTTATGTGCTATTGATGTATATAATAAGAAGTATAAGACAGATGGAAGGTGTCAGACAATTACACATCCGTGTCATAATACTATTAGACTTTGGCAGGACGGTAAGTTTAGAAAGTTCACACCATTAGAATACGAGAGGTTGCAAAACGTTCCGGAAGGATATACCGCTGGTCATTCGGACACTATTAGAGGTGGCTTTTTGGCAAATGGATGGACAGTGGATGTTATATCATATATATTTGAACAGATGGTGAATGATATGAAACGAATCACCGAAGGTGAAATGGCTTTATAAAAAAAATAAACAAATGAAATTATTAAGTAAATTCAATGACTATCTGGCAGATAGACTTTCTTACATATTATCTATAATGACAACTTTTTATGTGATATCATTTTTAGTTCTTATACCATTATTTTATTCACAACCAACATCTTTTGTCGCTTGGGTATCTTATTTATGTTCTGTTGTATTTCAAGGATTGGCTTTACCTGTTTTGGGATATACTGCCCGAAAATCTGGTGATAAAGCAGATTCTATGATGAATGATATGTTTGAGATGACTAAGAAAATTGAAAAATTGACTGAGATAATAGAAAAACAACAAATACATCTTCATAAAGATGTTGAAGAAATTAAGGAAATAGAAGAGGGTAAAAAGAAAAAAAAGTAATTCTTTTATATTTTGAATTTATCACCTGGCTTCAAAACTATGTGACCATCAGTAGTCACCAAAGTGGCATTACCTTCACCCATAACACTTATATTATTACCACATATAAGTACAGCGGTGTCCTCTGATATACCTATTCCAAGTCTACCACCACCCATTCCAACTGCGACATTAAGTCTTGTCATACGATTTCTTTCTTCAAAATGTGTGTCTATTATTATGTTGGGTGTAAATGAAAGTCCGGGTGCCATATTAGGAACATCTTTACCACCATAAATCATATGACTTGAAAATGCCATTGCACCTGCAGAAGTACCTGCGACAACAAGTCCTTTCTTTATTTTTTTCTTCATACGAGTTAGGAACTCGGTTCCCAATAAACATGAACTTATGTTGGATTGATCACCACCACAGAAGAAAATCACATCAGAATTTGCTAATTTGGAAAAGTTATCAACCATATCCAACTCATTTCGATTCTCCGCGTGTATACAATCTACTTGACAACCCATTCTACTGAAAATACCCACGTACTTATTTTCTGCATCGACTTTATAAGAAGTGGCTGCTGTAATAAGTAATACGTTTATATCATTACCAACTACATCGATTAGTTTTTTAAGAGTGTTCTCGCTCTCAGAGCCACCTATGGCCACAAATATTCCTCTGTTCATAAAATCAAAGTATTTTTGTATTCTTCTCATTTAAGTATTTTCGAAACTTGATAATTGAAATCATCTGCTAAATCAAATCTATATTTAGCACTAAGTTTACCGGACATTTCACCGCCACCAAACTTGATAGCTATCAATAACTCTATAAGAGTATTACCATCTAATTCAATTTTTATCTTCATTGGAAAGTCGTTCATATCTTCGTCTTCACTAACTTCAAATTTAACGTGATAATCAAACTTCAAAGTCATATCATCATAATTTTCACGGAAGAAAGTTCTCGATGGTACTAAATTGAAAATATTACCATTACTACTTAAATAATAAACAGGTCTTTCGAGACAACCCATCTTTTCAACTAAAGCTTTGAATAGTTTCATTTTTACTGTTCCTTCAGCAGTTTTATAACCATCATCACCTTTTACAATATCTTCTGGGTATTCAGTTTTTAATGATTTTGTGAAAAGATTTTCTAATATACTACTATTTAGTAGAACTATTTTAGTTTCGGACCAATGTGTTTTAACCATTTCAGGATCCATAAAACACTCATCTACTTTTTTCCATATTTCTGTCATTAAATCTGAAAACTTAAGTATATTTTTATCGAATTCTGGCATCAATTCACCTAAATGTTTGAATTTTGGATCCTGATGTCTTATTTCAAAATATTCAAAATAACCTAATGTGTCTATCCTACGTGGATCTATGAATTTTTCTATATGTTTTTGTATATTATTATTTGCGTTTTCGTAAATATTTTTTACCCATTCTTGTGTCATTTTATTCCAATGTGGAAGATATTCATCTGAGAAGAGTTTACCAGTATTATCACCAATGAGGTCATCTGCAAAAGCGTTGAAACTAGCAGTTTTTTGAGTTGAAAGATTCTTGTTCAAAAACATTGAGAATTGACTTCCGTCTTTTAACTCAATTACTATATCTTCCATATGTTCTTTGTCCTTATTTGGACCAATCCAGTATATTTTCTCAATCTCATCGGATTCAAGTTTATTATCCGCAATTAACTTATCTATTATGTTACGTGCAGTGATTCTAGCACCTGATAGCTTCTCCCAATCTCTTTCGATACTGAATTCAACAGATTCGAAAATACTATTTACTTTACCTATATCAGAATCTTCAACACATCTTTCACCGTCGAATTTACCAAGAACAAGTCTATTTTTAGCAAGTAATAAGTTTTTTAGGTCTGTTAGGAATATTGAGGAATCCTCAGAATATCTCGCTTTCATACCTCTGTCTAATAGGTTGTCGAGAAAGGAGTTATTAAGTAAAACCATACTCACACAAATTTCGTGAATCAAATTTTTAGACGAGTATTCTTTTGTTTGTGCTGCCTCCTTGAAAAGTTTGTAGTTTCTAAGCCACTTCATATTATATGATAAGTTTCAATATTTTATATATATTAAAAAGAAACACTCATTTTATGCGCTGGTTGAAAGACTTTAAAGGATACAAAGAATCAATCGTTATAAAAATAGGAGTTGCCGAAGTAGGTGACTTATTAGAATCGTTAAGTCTTTGGCACGAGGAATTACTAAACTCAATAGGTGCTATAGAGGAAGATTTATTTAAACTATTAGAATTAGATAAAAGTGAGTATGATGATGATAAATTAGATCTTGATAAATTAAGTGGTAATGGTAAATTTGTTGATGCTCTCAGTAAAAAATGGAAAAAATCTGAAGTTCAAAACTCTAACGATTCAGAAACATTCTTAAATAAACCATGTAAGTTTATGTTTATATATCCTAAAGATGCAGAGAGTGAACTTCTACCACCTGCATACCTTATGTTCCAAACATCTAATGACGATGGTAAAACCTGGGAACCTGCTAAACTCTATAAAGTAACAGGTGATGCTAACAAATTTTATGAAATACTTTCCACCGCCACACTAAAAATTGTTGATGGTGACAAAGCTTTCATTTATGCAACATCAAATGGTAATAACTGGAAGTTGAAAAACCAAGATGATGTAGATGAATCAAAAGGTTGGTTGAAAGAATTGCGAATGGATGAATTACAAGCAAATATAAACCTGAGAAAAGATGAAATAGATTTAGATCAATCGGATCTCGGAAACTGGGTGAATATAGAATAAGTCTATAAAATTACTTTACCGTTTTAAACAATTTCCGTAAATTTATATATACGGAACAAAGTGACCAAAGATATGGAATCAGATAGTTGTAAACGGGGTAATGAAAGCAAACGCACGGAAATATATGGGCGTCCTCGTTGTGAAGGGCACTTTCAGAAAGCACATATTCGCTAAGAGTAAGTCTTTTGAAATTTACTTTTATTATACACCAATAAAGAAAATGATTGTGGACTTTGTCTGTGAAGGTATAACAATCAAACAATTAGGTCTCGGTCAGGTAATAGGTAAAGCCATTGTAGAAGTAGAAAGTCTTATGTCTGAAAAAGGTTATTCTGTTTTCCGTATAGAAAGATGAATATATAAGGTATAAAATAAACCTTATTATGAAATACTTAGAGAGTTACGAAATATTCGAGTCAATGTTATCAGAAGATACATCTTCTACAGGTGGACCTGCCGGCGCAGTTGCTGGTGGTGCAGTATCCTCAACTGGGATATCTAACTCACAACCATCATCGCTTCCAGGTGTCACAACCAATCCAGCATATTCAGCAACAGGAGGTATTGATGGTTCTGGTGATATTAGTAATATCTTAGGAACACAAGATAAACAAATGGGAACAAATCATGGTGCAATGACTGGTAAGAAGTCAAGAACTCCTAAGATTAGTATGAAGTCTTTAAAAGATATTTTTTCTAAAAGGCAGGACTATACCGCTAATCAAGGTAATGTAGATAGAAAACCTAAGGTTATGTCTTTCGATAAATTTCAGAAGGCTGATTTTACACAGGTCAAAACACAAAAACAATAATGAAAAGACTGAAAAGATACGAAGAGTACCTTATAGAGGAGATTGACATCAAACACGCATTGTTGGGTGGAGCAATTGCCGCTGGCTCTTTAATATCAAACCCATCGTTCTCAACAGAACCAGTTAAGAAAGACCCAACAGATACTACTTATACATCAGAAAAAAATGACGACTTAGAAGTATTTGTAGATACATTAGAATCTGAAAATCCGGATATATTCACAAATGATTTACCACTAGATGGTCATATGGTAGATTTTGGTCATTTTGAGAAGATTGAATATCTTATAAACAAAAAGAATGAATACGAACAAAGTATTGGTAGAACAATAGACCTAAACTTACTTTCTGAACCAAATAGTAAAATACCTTTTACCATAAACTATTTTTTCGTTAGAGGTTTAGATGATATACAAAATGGTCCATTTCTTATACAAATTCTTAAACTAAATTATAACGCTGTAATAAAAATGGGTAGACATGATATTATGTTCAATTTCACACGTGTTCAAAATGTTAATACATTTGGAGTTAAGTTTAACTTATAAAAATTTTTTATAAATAATATAAATTATGTCACAATTCGACGAATATAGAACTACTAAAATACCGGTGGCACCAATTCACGATAAAAAAGAAAAACTTATAGTTATTGGTAAGTCTGGATCTGGGAAAGATTTTATGATAAGACAGATGTCTAAAAAGGGTCTACTTGCTGGTATTAAAACAACCACCCGTCCTCAGAGAAAGGGAGAGGTTCAATGGGAAACATATGAATTCGTTGCAGATTGGACATTCAAAGAGATGATTGAAAACAATGAGTTTATAGTTCGTCAAGATTTTTTAGTTACACCAGTAGATAGAGAACCAGAGATTTGGTATTATGGACTAACAAAGAAAGAGTTTGAAAGAGCACAAGCATTTATAATGACACCTGCAGAATTTCAAATGATTGACAAAGAGACACGTAAAGGTTGTTTTGTGGTTTACTTAGATATAGATCGTAATATTAGAGAACAGAGAATTCTAAAAAGAAGAGATATGAATGATTCAATCAAACGTAGATTGGACGCAGACGACGAAGATTTCAAAGAATTCAATAAAAGTGGTGACTATGACTTAAGAGTGACTGACGAAGATTTCAATGCAGACGACGTCTGGGCACTTATGGTCTAAAATCAAAGGAAAGGTTGTTTTTTATATATAATCCAAAAACAATCTTAAAGATGGACTTAAAGAAAAATATCAATAAAATACATTCCGATCTTCTTCTAATTAAAGAAATAGGTGAAAGTGTAACAATCAAAGAAAACACTACCAAAGAATTAGGTAACCACTTTGAGATAAAGGCGGAATGTTCAGGTATGTTATTACACATATTGGTAGAGAAGAAATCGATTGAATCAAATACCTTCACGTGGAGATATTACGCAAATCCTAACGACATATCTGTTGGGTTGGTAGAAAGAACATCTACATTGGAAAGATTTGCAACAGACGTTATCGATATCTTCGATAAAAAGAGGTTCGACTCAGAATATCTCTCAGAAATTACTGAATAATAATGGGTTTCAATTTTGCAGGATTACGGTTCACCGATTTAAAATCGGATATAGAAAGATACCTGAAAAAAGAGTATAATAAGGCAGGTATATTATTTGGTGTTGCATCACCATATGGTCAGATACTTAATGTTGTTGAGAATTTGCACCAATTATCAATGCTTTATCTCAAAAATGCATTAACTGGTTTAGATCTAACTGAACCAAATATGAATAATGAAAGGGTAATAAGAAATGCTGCAATAAATGCGGGTCACATACCTACTCGTGCAATCGCCGCGTCAGGAACACTTGTAGTTTCGGTTAACCCTGGTGCAGACTTAGAAAGAGAAGTTGCAGGTGCAAAGATAACCATATTCAATAAGACGAAGATAAGAAACATAACTAACGGATTAGATTATAGTATATCACTCGGTAAAGATAGTGTCACACATATGCTTACTCCTGGTTATAGATTTTTTCTCAACATAACACAAGGTGTATGGAAGTCACAGACATTTACAGGTACTGGTACTGCAATGAAAACATTTTTGGTTGATGAGAGAAATGGAACATACATTGATAACTTTCAGATAGAGGTTTATGTAAATGGTATATTATGGGAGAAGAAACGTCATATCTATGATATGATACCTGATGAGATGGCATATGTTGCCAAATCTGGATATAACGATAGTCTTGAAATAGTTTTTGGTAATGGTGGTTTTGGTATGATACCAGAATTGGGTGCAGAGATAGAAGTTAGATTTTTGAAGAACGATGGCGAAGATGGTAACATATATCGTCGTACTAAAAAAGATTGGGAAGTAATTGATACGGTTATAGATGGATCTGGTAATGGTATAGATTTTACAAAAATATTCAATGTTGAATTTTACACTGATATTAATTTTGGTGCTGAACCTGAAGATTTTATGTTCACTAAACAGATGGTTCCATTTGTTACTAATAATGCCGTTCTTGCATTACCACAACATTTCGCATATGAAATAAAGAAACTTGGAGTTTTCTCACATGTTAATGCATATGAGAGAACTGGAACTATATTTATAACAGTTACACCAAACATAAACCTTTTCAAAAATCAAGGTTCAAACTACTTCACTATCGATAAACAAGCATTTATATTAGATAATTATGAAAAATCTAAGATAGATAGATATTTGAAAGGTAATGGTCTTATACAATTGACTAAGAAATATAAAGTAATAACTCCAAAACTATCGTATTATGCAATAAATGTATATGTTATACCTTACTCTGATGCAATGGATGAATCTGTTAATGCAGAGATATTAAGTGTAATCTCTGATTATTTCCTAAACCTAAATAGAACTGAGAGAATACCGAAAGTCGACATAATAAAATTACTATCACGTATTAAGGACTTACATTCAGTAGACATATATTTTGTAAGTAAGAAGAACGAAGACTATCACAAAAATGGTATGCTACAAGCAGCACAAACTAGTCAGAAATATGAACAATCAATAAGTTACGATCCAAATGTTGTTTTAGGTATAGATCCTATGATGGGTGACTTACTTTTCGATGCAGATGAATTACCTCTTATAAGAGGTGGTTGGAAAGACAGACACGGATCGTTATATAGTGATGATATAGATTCAAATGGATTAAGTGCCGTTAATATAATAAGAAAAGGTACAGTGGATGCAAAAAATAGAGCTAAGTAATTATGTTATACAATGAGAAAGAAATCCCTGAAATATTCTTTATGAAACATCGACACGATAGTGATAAAACATACAATCGATATGAGAATAATATGTTAGACCGTATGCTTTCACCTAATATATACAATTCAGATATGATGAATGGGTATTTGAAAAGATTACAATTTCTAACAGCTAAACTTTTTGATGTTTTTACAATAGTTAAAAATTGGCAGAACTACTCAGTGGATAAATACTACAATCAACATAGTAAATAAAAAACCAATTTAATATAATAATATATAACTAAATACCAAATAAAAAATATTACAGATGGGTGAAAATAAAAAAATCGCAGGATTTAAAAAGTTCTCGGATATAAAAGGTTCTAAGAAAATAGAGGAATTGGATATTAATGCTAGACCAGAAACAGATTCTGACTTACCTGCCAACCCAAATACACCCGAAACTTCCGATACTGATTCAGTAGAACAACCTTTTTCGTCTAAAGGTGTACAACCTTTCAACAAACACGTAAACTTACCTACAGGAGAAGATGAGTTCGAAGATAAAATTGATGATGAGAGCAACGAGTCAAAAGTAGAGACAATTGGAAAAGTTGCCAAATTCCCTAAAAATGTTAAGGCTTCAAAAGCATACAATTTTTTAGAGAACGTTAAGGTGAGTAAGAAGTCTATATGGTATATAATGGTAGAAAAACAAGACAACGAGCTACAAATGGTAAAATACAACTATAAAGAGGGTGTAGATTTAGCAAAGTTCGTAAATGAGTTGAAGACTTATTATATGAGTAAATATTCAAACAATGATAGTCTATGTGCGTTAATTGAGACAATTGAAGTAGATGGTAATGATAAGTATTCAATGATTAAGAATATACCATTAGTTAAAGTAGATGGTAGAAAGATGATTTCGGTTATAACAGAAGATTTAATTAAATTACTAAGTAAGTAATTGAAAAATAACCCCTCCTGGGATAGTATCCCTGGACCGACCCAGGATACGTTCTGGGTTTCTTGTTTAATGTTTTTCTAAAATAATATATAAAGAAAATAAATTTACCAAAATGGATCACAAAGACAAATACGAGAGTCTAATGAAATTACTTACAAATCCTATTGAGATAGATGGTAAGAAATATTTTCTAAATGAGGAGCTCGAGAAGCTCTACGTGAATGGAAACAAAAGATCAGCCACCAGAATACGTAAAATGATGCAACTTATCAAATCTACGGCAAAAGCGATAAGAGATGATGTTCAGGAATACAGAAAAGGAATATAAAAAAGATGGCACTATCGTGCCATCTTTTGTTTAACAACAATTCTTATTTAATATATAAACTTATAATACAAAGAATAGATATGAAAAAGTTCAGTAAAATAACTAACGTAAAAGTTGGCCAGGAACCAGATAAGAAAGAAGTCAAAATGAATGAAGAAGAATCATTCAGACTCGTATTGACGACACTTATGGATAAATACCTACATATACAAACATATGGTCCAATCGATAGATACCTACGTGCAGGAACAATAAAAATAACAGGTAAAGAAGCACTAGCTGAGGCACTTGCAAATCTTATGTCAGATAAATCTACATTAGAGAAAACTATTTTACTCGAAAGTTTAAAATCTAAAGTAGGTGATTGGGAAGCAATTGATGAGAAGATTCAAGAAGTTGGTAAAAAGTGGTCGGATGAAAAAATTGCTAAAGAATTCTCAACACATAAAAAAAAGATTGAGGAACTTCTCGAAAAATATGGTGAAGATGAGGATATGTTGATTGAAATGGTCAGTAAATCTGCAGAGAAAATAAAATCACATAAAACTGCAAAGATGAGAGCAATAGTTGCTGCTGAGAAGCAACTTGTGAAAGTACAAGAAATATACGAACAAAGGGCTAATCAACTACTCAACGATAAATAAATAACACACTATGATTGAATTGTTTAGATCAGTGTTTGGAGAAGAAATGTTCTCAGACATAAATTATGTAGATGAAGATCCTGCTGAGGTAAGAAGTATATCTATTCATAAAAAAGATGGTAAAATTCATACAGATGAAACTGTAAAAACATTCAATCTATCGAATTTGACTGAGGAAAATAAAGAATATGAACTTTTACATAACTTCTTTGTAAAGCTTAATTTTCAATGGCATCCAGAAATTGTTAAGATAAAAAGAGGTTTTCTTTTTAGGTTATTCGGAATATATGTTGAACGCCAAATAACCGAGTTACTTATGGAAAGTGATTGGGCTATAGTAACACCTGATGTACTTGATGAAATTAAACAGAACGAATGTTTTAAGTCAGAGGATCCTTGTTCAACACTTGGTGTAGTGGGAACAATACATGGTACACAAATATATTTAATACCCGAAGTAATAATGAATAGCCACGCTTATAAAAAAACAATATACACCGGATATAGAAACTCAATAACACCTATAATACATCGTAGTGAGTTTAAGTATTTATTTACTTTCAAAAATGATCCGAGGATAAAAAAGATATTCTTAAAGTGATACAGATGAGCGACGAACAAATCGAAAAATTTCTCGAACTCGTCGAATTACATTATGAATGTTTTAGAAAACATTATCCCGAATACAATATAACTTATGAAAATGTATTAGAATTAAATCATAAAAAAATACTTGAAGTTATAGAGGATTTAATAGAAGGAGATGAAGAATTTATAGATTTTATGATAGAACAACTTATGTTTGAATATAATGAGATATTAAAAAGAGAAGGCACCGATTAGGTGCCTTTCTTATTACCTTTTGAGAACTTCTTTTGTGTAATAATCCTCGAATCCATCCATCAATGATTTGACATCGTACGTTTTATCATTTGTAATTACTTCATCGATGAAACCAAATTCTAATGCTTCATATGCACTTAACCACTTATCTCTACGTGCTGCTTCTAAGACATAGTCAAAACTTCTTCCTGAATTCTGTGCCAACATTTTGAATAAAATGTAGTTATATTTCTCAGACTCCATTTGACTAATCCTGTTGTCTTCAACATGACCCTGTGAGCCAGAACTTACCTGGTGAATCATAACCCTGGAGAAATTCAAAGATGAACGTTTACCCTTTGTACCAGAAGATAAAAGAATAGAACCCATAGATGCAGCCAATCCTACATTGATTGTCTCAATATCCGAGTTAACATATCTCATAAGATCGACAATACCTAAACCGTGTAATACTGAACCACCTGGACTATTGATATGCATTTTAATATCTTGTTTTGCAATTGAGTCAAGATACATAATTTGTGCTTGTAAAACATCACACATTTGTTGATTGACAACACCAGATACCCAAAGAATCCTATCACGCATCAAACGTGAGAATATATCCATCTGTGTTACCCTCATTTCTCTTTCTTCTAAAATATACGGAGTGAGACTCGCCTCAGGAACTGAGTTTTCTAAATTCTTTTCGAAGTAGTGCATACTCAACGAACTTACACCTTTGTCTAACGCGTACTTTTTAAAATCTTTACTATAATCCATATCTAACTTTGTTTTTGTTTACTTATGTTTTACTTTTTTATTACTATTTGTTTTCAAATTTGTTCTTCAATCTCAAATATTCGTCATACTCAGGATCCTGGCGGTAGAAATACTTTTGCCAAACCACGGGAACGTCAATCTCCATAGCAAAACAATCTGATGTGATTGCATCCTTGTTCGTCAAATCAATTTTGAAACCCAAGACGAAAAACTCAAGGTTTTGCTCCAGAGTAGAAGCACCTCCGTCTCCGTGCTCACCCCCGTATGCAGCTTTAGTCCTCATCTCGTTTGCCTTCTCTGTGATTGTCTCGACAATCTGTAATAGTGTCCTTTTCATAATTCAATTTTAGTAAATCATATTTTCTTCTCGTTCGTACCATTCCTTACCATTTTCATCTTCAAAAAAGTAAATGTACTCACCACGTTTAAACCCAATTTCAGTTATCGTTATCTCATTACCATTGTGTAATTTAACAACATCACCTTTGTAATATAAAGGTAATAATACATTTTCAGGTATCAACTCTAATATTTCACTAACTTTCTCTGAGTCGTTGAGTATTTTATTCAACTTTTTTTCAAATCCTATTGTATTTTCGTTACAAGAGTTCATACCTTATATGTTTGTGTTGAATATAACCTGACCTTTTTCTAACCCGGCCTTCACCTTCATCACAAGGTTATCCAAAGACTTCTGTCCCTGTGCAGTCTTTTTGAGATCCTCCAACTTCGGTTTTCCTTTGAAACCGATATAGCTGTATGAGATACCACCAGGCACACCATAAACGATGCTAGTAAGGCAAAGTTTGTCAATCTTCTTTTGTTCCTTCTCCTTAATCTTCTCGTTCAAAAGGTCGTCAATAACAGACTCTAAATCGTTGTCGAACTCACCGAATTCGTAAACTCGCTTAGGCAAGGACTTGCAGTACTTCTCAAGCTCCGCCAACTCAGATCTCTTCTCAGGGTACGCCCCGATGAAAGTACAACCACCTCGTCCTTCGTTCTCTGCATAAGCAATCTTCTTACCGTTCACAAATACGTCAGCCTTGAAACAAATTGTTTCCTCACTGAAGCTGTCATTTATCTTTACGTTCTTTAGTTGAATCTTCATATTGTCTGTTTGTTTTTACAAATATAGTTATTAAACAGAAAATATCAATAAAAATTAGAAAAAAATCGAAAAAAAAACTTAAACCTAGCAAACTCATACACAAACACTGAGTATAATACACATACGGTTCGAAATCGAAACCGTAATAAAAATAATAATCTAAGGATGAATAAAACTGAATTAGTAGAGGCTATCGCTAATGAAACTGGCTTAACAAAGGCTAAATCTGGCGAGGTGGTTGCAACAATTGTAAACACAATCACTGAAACTCTTAAGAAAGGTGAGAAAGTTTCATTAGTAGGATTTGGTACTTGGTCTACAAGCACACGTGCAGAGAGAAAAGGTAGAAACCCAAAGACTGGTGAAGAAATTACTATCGCTGGTAAAACAGTTGCTAAATTCAAAGCCGGAAACGAGTTGAATAAAAGCGTGAACTAAGATAAACTTAGCTCAAAAAAAGAAAAGACCCTTACGGGTCTTTTTTCGTTTATGCCTCTACCTCGTCCGAAAGGAACTCGGTGTAAAACGGAAAGTCCTCGTAGACACAATCCTTCCAATCAAAACCTTCGAAATTCTCTCCGAAGAACCAGGTAAGAAATGCAGATATTTCTCTTACATCACCTTCTTTTATACCCTCAATCAAACCATCTAATGTGTTTGCAGTGAAGGACATAAACCCGTCATAAGATGTGTAGTTGTCCTTCAGGAACTTAGCCAAGCTCTCACCATAGAATTCATTCTCAACCTTTTGTGCTAAATTTTCTGTGAAGTTTTCATCAACAATCAAATCGAAGTAAAGTTCGTCAGTAGTGAAGTTGTAATATTTAGGTGAAACGATGTCGTGGACAACCACTTCTGTGATACCGATGTTCAGGTCGACCAGGAACGGTTTTATCTCGTTTTGGATATACTCGGCTGCACGTTTTAGTATTTCAGCTTTGAATTTGGAGTTGTCGTATCGATCCCAAAATCCTTCTGAGTTGAAGTCGGTGTACCCCTCTGCAAAGTCCTCGTCGATGCAGTAAGAGTCGATGAAACGATTGACGTCGCACGTCTGGCCGTCGTATGTCCCAACCTGAACGATAGGGAAAAGTGAAGATGTAAGTTCGAGAGTTTTCATAATCTGATTTCGTTTCTACAAATATAGAAATAAAAATCAGATTATGTTATTTCTTTTGAGATTTAAACGGACAGTGTCTACAACCAGAATTGCAACAGATGGGTCTAATCATTTTTAGATATTCTTCGGTGAATACTCGGTAGCGTATACCATCCGTTTCTTCCCAATAGAAATCAATACCTTCAATCAAATCCACTATTTTTATTCTTTTGTTTGAACACATATACTATATATTATCTAATATAACCAGCATTTTTACAAGTTTGATAGAAAAATATTGCAAAGAAGATTGCTAGTATGAATTCTTTTAGTAATAATACCACAATGAACCCGAACACACAGAAGGTCAAAGATGTAATCGCTGCTATCTCTGCTGCTCTCCTACGGTCTCGCATCTTCAACATAAGTAAATCTCTAAATGCCATACCACCATCCATAGGATAAATTGGAAGTATATTGAATATGAATAAGAAAATATTCACAGCTATAAAAGTCGGAATAAATGAGAAATTTGGTGCAAATGGTAATGCAATTGCTGCTAATAAAATATTTGATATAGGTCCTGCAAGACTTATCCAAAGAGAATCACGTTGATGTATATTAGCATCTATTGATGCTGCACCTGCAAATAAGTCTATATAAATACCATAAACTCGGTAACCTTTTTTATCTGCAACAAAAGCGTGTGCCATCTCATGTACAAGTACTGTTACAAATATTGAAACAAACAACTTAATGTCGAAACCGACCATCGGAAGTAAAAAGAAGAAAAGTAAGCTCAACTTTACAGGAGCTCCAACGAAATTGAAAATTTTGAATTTTGGACCGTCTAAAATCATTTGTTATCGTTTTTAAGTTTATTATTATACCAATCATTGAAGTTTTCGAAGACGAAGTCCGATTGTTCCTCGTTGAATGCATCGTATGTGTGTCTACGACCTGCTTCGAATGCAGATTGTAAATCAGATATACCAAATTTTTTAACAACCGGATTTACTACTACGTATCCGTTTTTAACTTTTGGTTTTCCTTGTTTATTGAATATTACATTTACCGTAGTTATATTAACATCTTCACAAAATTTCCAGATAAAGTCGTGTCCAATTTGGACTACATTATGTATAGGTTCTGTACTGGCAACAACTTTATCACCCTCATTTGTTCTAATAAAGAATTCAACTTTATAGTTTATTCCATTACTTGATTTCTCTACAAATTCAATCTTATCACCAATCTTTTTAATATTAGATGGTTTATCCGTCTGGCTCATAACGACCGAGCACTCAACGAATTTATCATGTTCTTCAATCATATAATAAAAATTATAATACAAATATAATAAATTATTTTTTGACCAAATGTAAATAATATATAAGAATATGAAATGGATTAAAAAACGTGAATTTTTTATAAACGAAGCTAAGATTAAAGATCTTATTAATAAGAAACAAGCCGAGATTGTTGGTAAGAGATGGGGTAAAAAATACCTTGACTATGAACAGGTGGAACCGGAACCAGAGATAAAGAATATTGAAGGAGTTTGGAAATTGACACCTGAACAGAAGTATAAGGTTTTGGACTTATTTTTTAAGACGGATGTTAGGAGTGCAGAAGCAGTATTTGATAATCTACCAACTGAATTTGTAAGGACGGTTTCTGATGCACTTAATTGGGGATTAGAATTGGGTGATTATTCCAGTGAGATGGATAAAATTGCCGAACTTATGAAAGATGGTATTGACTTTACTAATATAGGTTTAGAAGAAATTGTTGAATTTACCAATAATGTGATGCCGAGGATTGATGTTAAGACGACTATATCTAACAAGCGTATGGTAAGGGATGAATTAGGAGTTCCTGTGAAAGGTGAAGATGGTCAGTTTCAGTATGAGGATAAAGAGGTTGGTGAGTTTTCATATTATAATGGTTTTTATAATTTGAATAGTTTTTCGAATGATTATGATGATTGTATGAAGAAGTTGGGTAGGGATGATCAGGTTGTTAATAGGAATTTTTCATCAGAGTCAATAGGATCTATAAAAAGTATGTTAGCAATAGATGTGAAAGGACATCAGGCAGATATAAGGGTTTTTCACAAAGATGCTTATGTAAGTATTTTACATAATCCACAAGACATTCTTAATATATCAGTGAGTAAGTTTTATGCATCATGTCAGGAATTATATGGTGGTTCTCATGTAAGGAGTTTGTTATCAAATGTATTTGATCCGAATAGTGTTCCTGCTTTTATTTATTTGGATTCACCTGTTTATAATAAAGAGGGTGAGATGATTGCAGAGAAGTTACCATTGGCAAGGTTTTTTATTCGTAAGATTGATATACGTGATAAAGAAACACCTAAGGGTACGAAGTTATTTTTTGACCGTGTTTATCCACAACGTATGAGTGAGGGTGAGAATTCTGGAATTTATAGTATGGTAGAGCAAGTGGCAGGTATAAAGAGGTATTTAGATGCAACTGATGAAGAGATAGGGAAAGCAGTATATGTTTTTGCACCGGACATATCATCGGATGATAGTATCGATAGTCCTTATCATGATACAATCAGTAATATTGAACATAAACGTACAATTGGTGCAAACTGTAGATATTTAAATATAACCGCTGGTAGTGATTGGAGTGATGTAATTGTAAGGGATAATAACAGGATTCAAACAATGGTTATATCGACGCCTCAAGTTCCGGCGAATTTGTTTGATCTTAAATATAATTTAGATAAGTTATCAATTATAAATATTGATATTTCAGAGATGCCAGATCTTTCTAATTTTGGTACAGGAGACATAGAACTAAAAGAATGTCGTACAAATATGGTGGATTTTAAGAAAGGATTAGAAGGTACTAATTTGGATAAATTGACATTGATTAATTGTGATATAGAGGGTATATCTTTTGAGGGTATGCAGTTACAAAATTTAGTATTTAAAAGTGATACGGATGGTAGGAAATTATCGGATGTAATTGCAGATGCTAGAATCAAAAATTTAGTTATTTCGGATCATTTAGTTATGGATCCAGAGAATGTGGCATTTTTGAATGCAGCGGTTGCTAGTAAGCAAATAGGTCAGTGGAGAAAAGAAGGTTTACTTTCAAAAAAGAATAAAAAGAAATGAAACACTTAAAGAGGTTCAATGAATCTGATGATTCACTGCATATCGAACTTAGAGATAGTATGCAAGAATTCAACGACGTGTTCGGTGAGCCGACCGTAGTCAACAACAGGTATAAGTGGATTATTGGTGACAGTGCGTCGAGATGGCTTGACAGGGACGGATTCGAGAAGATGATTGACACCTACAACAGTATAAAGGACAACGCACTGACAATGGCAGACAGGCTGGCGGACAGGTACAAAGTCCTGTTCAATATGACTGCCACTGAGTTTACTATAGAGTTAAAGGAAAATGACGACTACGAATTCATAAAGGGTATCGAGGAGGACATATACGACCTGAACATACTCATATCGAGGAGTGAGGTCGAGAGATGGGCAAGTGACAACGGAATACATTTCGACGGTGCCGAGGAGAACCCACAAGAAGAGTACAATACGACAGACTTAATACTGAAGTTCTCGGGTACGGACGTAGAGGAGAAACTATGGGACTTCGAAAGTATGCTCGATACCGAGAAGGTAGGTTTCGACGAACGTGGTAAAGAACTCGCTGATATGTTCTTCATTCAAGTAGGAGGAGGAAGCAACGAAGTCTATCTGGGAATCAACGACGACGAGTACGAAGACACGCACATAAAACTGGTTTAATATAAAATGAAACACATAAGAAGGTTCAACGAGTCCAAAGAAGAGAAGGTTGAGAAGACTGATGAACTCAGCAAGTTTGCGGATACAAGAGAGGCAGGTGCCGAGAAGATTGCGAAGACCGCACACGAAAAGGGTGGTTTGGCACTTCTTACGTGGCATCATTTTAAGGTGAAGTTACCTTACTACAAGAAGGCAGCCGCTGGTAAATTTGATGTAGAAGAAGCACAGAAGGAGTTCGACGAGACTTACAAGAGTATATCGACTGATATGGACCAGATAGAGTTCCAACGTGAGGTTGGTAGGCTTGAGGTGTTGGGTGAGTTGATAATCAAAAACAAGAAGACGAAATGAAGTATGTAAATACGTTTAATCTATTTGAGGCAACTAAGTCTAAAATATTAGGAAAAACACTTAGGAACGTTAAATCCCGAGCCAGACAAGATATACTCGATATAATAAAAGCAATATGTTTAGAGGCAGGTAAGATGCCATTAAGTGAGATTGGTGACAAATACTTCAGGTATGAGAGAAAGTCTTTAAGAATGGTCCAAATGGGTAGCAACAATCACACTAAATGTCAGGCGTGTGGTGGTGATGGCTATACACAGGTTGCAGCAACTACGAAGAAGACTGTCACCTTCTCTAGTAAGCGATGTAGTGAATGTAAAGGTGAAGGTGTTAAGTATATAGCAGATAAGAATCTCTACAAATTCTGGCTCAGTGAGGATGGTTATTTAGAGAAAACTACTTTTACGGATGGTGCTTATCACGGTGATATGTCCAAGCCAGAATTCTGGAAAACGGAAAGAGTGGTATTACCGGCAGAACGTGATGCGTTTGACTCTGTACAGGGACAGGAGAAGTTTTTAAGTGAGAATGGTATTATACCGGGTAAGACTAGACTCATACTAAGATATGGAAGGTCATGGAATCCAGAGATTGAAATTGGTGTTTTCTGGAAAGACAACAACGGCGAGTACCATTTCATAAACAACGCTATTGGTAGTAATAAGACTAGAGGTGAAGGTATCAGCATACCTGGTACTAAATGGAAGGATCTCGGAACCCACCACATATCGCTAGACAGGATAAATAATGATGAGAGTTCATATAAAGTAGAGTTATACAAGATAGTTTCAAACGATCCTACCGAGGAGCCTTACGGATACAACCAAAGAGTCGATGCAGGTTACAGAGGTAGCATATCTAAGAGGTACGAGATTAGTGAGTCGGACATAAAGGACGCGGACTTCGTAATCACCTTCGACTTCGATGCATACAAGGCGGATGCCGATGCCGGTCAGTTCAAACCAACTGAGGAGACTGGCAAGGAAAGGCAAGAGGCCAGGAAGGGTGCGATTGCACTGCATGACAACGAGAGTATAAGGAAAGCAAACCTGGAGAGGTACAGACAGAAGATTGCAGACTTGAACCTAAAAGAGGGTTTAGGAAGGTTGATTAACAAAACACCGCACCTTTTAGGTGGTACTAATTTTCTTCTTTTCTCAATGAAGGAGACATTTAGGTGGGACTTTGATAGACTTATCAATTATGTTTATGATTATTTGGATTCGGTAGAAAGTGGTGAAGATGTTGATTATCATGAGAGACAAGTTGTTGAAAGGGTGAAAGGTATGATTTCAAACAATCAGAAGAAGAACTCCGAATACGTCGAGTATATGACCACGACAAAGAAACAGATGGAAGATAATGATCCCAGAATGGCAGTAGAGTTCAATAAACTACACAAAGAGTTTGAAAGGATAAGTCGAGACTTCAAAAACGCTTACTTCTCTAAGAAGTTCGAAACAATTGAACAATTATCAACAATTACGGGCACAATCAAAATGTTAGATCACCTAGAGGATAATAGAAAAGTAGTACCAAACTATATTTGGAAAATTTCGGACTACTTCGGTGGTAGTAACAACATTATAACAACTGTTATTGAAGAGGAGTTCAAAAAAAACGGAGACTTGTCTGATTCTATGAAGAAGATGGCCAGGCTCGAGCAGACACTCAAATTCCAGTTCGGGTACTAGCCCTTAGCTGCCACCTTACGAAACTCGGTGAGAACCGAGTTTCTCTCTTTTCTGAAACGCTCGTCCAGGGACATCCAGTCCCACTGCCTAGAGTCAATCTCCTCCCAGACGGAGTTAGCACAGGAGAAGTTGCCAATAGAACCAGTTCTGGCTACCTGTGTGCCGAACATCGGTATTCTTATTGAGTGGAAAAGTGACTTAACACCGGTACGGTATTCACCACCTTCAATCTTTTTCCTTGCTTTCACCCAAGAGTTAGAGGAAACGTGACATACAGCATGTCTAAGTCGTGTCTCGTTTATTATTAGATTGTGTCTTTGTTTCTCGAGAAGTATTGCACTATCGGGTGCGAAGTGACATTCTAAATTCTTAGGATTATGCCATTCTAAGTCTGCCACCCACCTGTCCCATGTGTATACGTGTATGTTGAAACGCTCGGTCTTCACCTCAATGGCCTCGACCGAGGTCTTCGCTATTAGTGAGATGTCCCAATCGGAATTTTCATCAGAAGTTCCATAAACACGTGAACCATATACGTATGCCGAAATGGCTCGATATGGATGTATTTTTGCAGTATCCAGAATTTCTTTGATGTCTAACATAAAGCGAATATAGACAAATCTTTTTTATATATAACAAAACTAAAAAGAAATTCAAAATAACGATGCCAACTCAAATTATCGATGGATTTAAACTAAACTCTGCAACACCAATAGATAGTAGGTTCGTCACTACAGGTACCGCATCAAGAAACTCTATGACATATAAATATGAGGGACTGCGCGTTTATGACACTATTCAGAAAAAACCTTTTGTTTATATAAATGGTAATTGGATTGAGGAATCTGGTTCGATAACTACTGATGATAATGGTAATAATACAGGTGTAAAGATAGGTGGTGACCCAAATTATATACCAAAGATAACATCATATGGAACAACCAGTAGTATTATACGTGAATATACTGCATCCGGTAATGTTGGAAGGATAGGTATAAATGTTCCTAATACTAAAACAGTTGCAGCAACACTTCATGTAATAGGAAGTTCTAAATTTGAAGGTACTGTAACTGCCACTAATTTTGTTGGTGAAATATCTGGTGCTAATGTTACTTCACCTATTGCAATAACTAAACTTAATAATGCAAATTCAGCGGGAACATATGTTCTGAAGTCCATAGATAATACAAATCAGTGGGTGGCTGAAACAACCGGTAGTAAAATAGTTATAACTAAGAATACTACTGATGAAAATTTATTTTTGGTATTATCTAAGGATCCTTCTACCGACAGTTCTGGTAATGAACTTTACGTAAATAAAAACACCGAATCAGACTTACTTGCGGTAAATGCGAAGACCAGGCAAATAATGGTCGGTACAAATAATACAGCAACAACACCACAATACTCTTTTAAAGATATACTGAATACAGGTATGTATGGTAGTAGTGCTGAGATTGGTTTATCAATGGTTGGTAATAAAAGGATATATGCAACTTCAAATACTGTTGGTATAAATATTGGAACATCCACTATTGCAAAATTCGAATCAACACTTACTACAATAAACACCGCAACTTCTATAACTGGAACAACTTCTATAACCGGAACAACAACGATAACCGGAACAACAACGATAACCGGAACAACATTAACATTAACTGCAACCACTAATATAACCGGAACAACAACGATAACCGGAACAACAACAATCAATAATAGTCTAAATGTAAGTGGTGCGATAAATGGTAAAAATATCACATTGAACAATCAGTCTTTGACGTCAACAAACACAATGGGTATTTCAATAACGACAAATAATACGGTATCACCACCAAATAACATTATTAATAATGGAGGAACAGGACTTTATATAAAAAGTAATGGTGAAAACTTAAGACTTGATACAACAGGAGCATCCTTTTCAAACTTTATATCATTCTTCAAAAATGGAGAAGGTGCTAACGTTGCATCTGATGGTGGTACTTTTAGAAAAGGTTGGATTGGTTATGGTGATGGTAATAATGCTAATACTTTTTACATAAATAATCAAATAGGTCAGATAACTTTACAACCTGGACCAACTTCGTCTCTAAATTTACAAAGTCAATATTATAAAAATCTTATTATGTATGATTATGGTATCAAACTAATGGGATATTCTAATCAATATTGGTCTTTCACTCAAGCTCTACAACAAGGAAACCCATTACAATCCGTATCAGAATATCAACGTATTATTCCGAGTTCTATAACATCAGATTATTCTAGTATTCGTCCACAATATATGGTACCAATTGGAACATGGGATATTCCTGAATTAGATCCAATAACTAAGAACTCGATGCAACTAATCAAACAATCAACATCAAAAACGTTACCAACTAGTGCTATACAAACTACTTTATATGATCAATGGTTTATGTTTAGATCAAAAGGTTTACATATTAGAGTAATGCTCAATATGGCACCTGGTTCCACAAATAAAGCATGGATACCTATAAATCGACCAACCAGTTTAATGGATAGTTATACAAATCAGGATTTTAGTGCTTGGCAGGCTTCACAAGGTGATCATAGTGTGTGGTGGGGAACTAATTCTAATTTTCAAGGTGTCACAACTGATCAATTTTTTATACCTGGTGGATGGGAGTTTGTAATAGAAGTTCAAAAAAAATCTCCAGATGTTAGTGATGCATTTTTTCAAGGTTGGGGATTCAGTTTAGGTAAAGTTCAAAATATTTCAACAGGTTCAACAACAGGTTCAGGTTCAACTTTTAATCAAGGAGGTATTATCGATCCATATAACGCTGGTCAAACTGGTGGTTATAGTCAAGGATAAACTTAATCTAATTTATATATACAAAAAAACTAAAAATAAGAAATGCCAACTCAGATAATAGATGGTTTCAGACTAAATGCAGCAACACCAATTGATAGTAGGTTAGTTACAACAGGTACCGCATCAAGAAACTCTATGGCATATAAATATGAAGGTCTCAGAGTTTATGATACTATTCAGAAAACTCCTTTTGTTTATATAAACGGTGATTGGGAAGAGGAGTCTACTAAAGCCGTTATAACAACATCTGGTTCAGTAACCAATATGCAAATGAATGGTTCTGAAAATTATATACCAAAGATAACATCATATGGAACAACCAATAGTATTATACGTGAATACATAGCAACCGGTAATACTAGAAGGATAGGTATAAATGTTCCTAATACTACACCAATTACAGCAACACTTCATGTAATAGGAAGTTCGTTATTTGATGGTCAGGTAACTGCTACTAACTTTTCAGGTAAAATATCAGGTAATGATGTTCAGTTTCCTGTCAATGTTGATAAACTTAATAATGCAAATTCAGCGGGAACATATGTTCTGAAATCCATAAATAATACAAATCAGTGGGTGGCTGAAACAACAGGTAGTAAGATAGTAATATCGAAAAACACTACTGATGAAAAATTATTTTTGGTTTTAGCTAAGGATATTGACACAACAGGTGTTGGTAATCAACTTTATATAAACAATAACAACACATCTGATTCACTTGCAGTAAACGCAAGTACTAGACAAATAATGGCAGGCACAAGTAATACTTATGCAAAACCACAATATTCTTTTATAGATACTACCGGAACTGGTATGTATGGTAATAGTACTGAGATTGGTTTATCAATGGATGGTAATAAGAGGATATATGTATCGACAGATTCAGTAAGTATAAATATTGCACAAATTAACAAAGTGAAATTTGAATCAACACTTACTACAATAAATACAGCAACTGAAATATCAGGTTCAAATACACTCAAAGTTGGTGGAACAACTACATTAAATGATTCATTAACGGTCGCAACAGATAAATCAACTACATTAGGAGGCACACTTACCGTTACTAATAATACACAACTAAATGGTACACTCAATGTTGCAACAGGTAAATCAACTACATTAGGAGGCACACTTACTGTTACTGATGCTTCTACACTAAATACACTTAATGTTACTGGTGCTTCTACACTAAATACACTTACTGTTACTGGTGCTTCTACACTAAATAATACACTAACCGTAAGTGGTAACACATCAATAACAGATTCATTCACATTTACGGTCGGAGGTTCTACAACACTAAATACATTAACTGTAAATGGTATATCAACACTTAATAATAATTTAGTTGTATCGCCCGGTAAATCAACTACATTAGGAGGTACATTAACTGTAAATGGTAATACATCAATAACAGGTGATGTAGGTATAAGTGGATGGTTATCAGGTAATGTTGGTTTTACAACTCCTTTAGAACGTATTTGGACTAATTGGATTAAGATTAATGACATTTTACAAATACAAAGTATTAATTCAGGTTCCACACCTGCATATATCGGGAGATATGCAAGTGACCAAAATTCTACAAGACCTTTATTTATAAGAGTAGATACTACAACGGATGGACAACCTAATTGGAATGGTGATTTTTATTTCTGGCCAACAGGTAAATTTGAAACACATTATCTAAAAGTAAAAAACCCAACAAAGACTATAACATTCAGTGTAGCCAGTGGCTCAGGAACCAATTACACACATAATCTTGAATACATACCAATAGCAGTTGTTGTTTGTCAGGATGGTAATGTAAATCCTAACATAACTAATATAAATTCTTCTACAATTAGAATATACAACTACAATACGGGAGGAAATACAGCAACTGGTACAATATATCTTTGGTAAATTAACCTATTTCCGTTTGACGATAACTAATTAAAGAACCTCCCTTGCAATCCTGACGAAACCATCAACACGTCCCATTGTATAATAGTGTAGGCAAGGTGCTCCTCTCTTTATTAGATCCTTCGATTGTTCTACACACCAACGCTCACCGAGTGTTCTTAGTGTTGCATCATCTTTACACAATAATGCCTCTTTGTGTAATGCCTCAGGTATATCAATTGAAAATACTCTTGGTATCATCGAAATCTGTGCCTTACTTGCTAATGGTTTTAAACCCGGTATAATTGGAATTGTAATACCTGCAGCACGACACCTAGCAACAAAGTCAAAGTATTTATCATTATCATAGAATAGTTGTGTAACTACATATTCTGCACCTGCATCCACCTTTGCTTTTAACCATTCAATATCACTTGTTGGATTAACGGCCTCTGCGTGTTTTTCAGGATAACCAGCAACACCCATACAGAAGTTAGTAGCAACTCCATTCAAATCTTCTTCGAGATAAACACCTTTATTCAAATCAGATACCTGTCTAACTAAATCAATCGCGTGAGAGTGACCACCTGGCTCCGCTGAAAATACCTTTTCATTCTTAGTAGGGTCTCCTCTCAATACTAACATATTTTCAATACCTAAATAATGAAGATCCAAAAGTGCATCCTCGGTCTCCTCTTTGGTAAAACCTCCACAGATAATGTGTGGTACCGTATCAACGCCATATTTGTGTGTAATTGAAGAACATATTCCAACCGTTCCAGGACGTTTTCGAATATGCACCTTTTCTAATAGACCATTATCTCTCTTTTTGTAGATGAATTCTGCTCTATGATAAGTTACATTTATGAAAGGTGGTTTAAACTCCATAAGTGGATCGATTATGTCGTATAAATCTACGATGTTACTACCTTTCAATGGTGGTAGTATTTCGAAACTTGCAAATGGTTTTTTCGCTTTAGCTATGTGTTCTGTTACCTTCATTTCTTCTTTCTCTTTCTTTTTAGTATCTCATTGAACTGATCGACCATCTCAGGTGTTGCTTTTACACGGTTTCGGTAGCCTACATATAACACTTCTCCGGTCAGTTTGACGTAGTTCGCGTGTCTAAGTAGCAACTCCCACCAGGAAACGTAGTCCTCGCCTTCAAGTGAAGTTGGATAAAGTTGGAGTGCCAATCTGTGTGTTGTAAAGAATGTACTCATTTCCTTTTTAGATGATTTGTTAATCATTCCCCACTCCTCAATCAGCATCTGATAATCCTTTGAAAAAAGAGACTGCATCTTTGTGGTGAGTTCTGAAAGACTCGGGTCGACATCTCCGAATACTGCATCAATCTGATTGGCTCTTTTCTGTTCAGTAATGTATGAATCCATCGAGAAGTCCTCAATAAGTTCCCAAACACGTATGCTGTACTCAACATCATCAGCTCTTTGATCCTTACTAAGATACGCAGTAATCTTTGCAATTTCTTTCCTTAGTGCTTTCTCAGTCTCAAAAGTTTTAAAACTTACTTTATAACGTCCTCGCCAGTCTTTCCACTTGCGGATTAAATCCCATCTTTTCATAATTATTGATATAAAAAAAGAGCCGGTTGTTTAAACCGACTCTGAAATATATTTTCTATTTCCAAAAAACTTGTATCAGAACGACAATCATTGCCAGAACGACACAGACTGTAGTCTTAGTGTTAAGTCCCTCACCGAACACCAGGTTAGACATAACTCCGAACACCACAATTCCGATACTAAATCCAATTATACGAGATGGCCAAAGTTGTCCCTCGCCCCATAATACCAAATTTTGTACTGATTTTAGAAAGAACCAAGATATTGGTAGTCCCATCAAAAGAACAAGCCATGTATTATTTTTGAGTATATCAAACTTCATAGTTCCTTGTAATTGTAGGAAGACACCAATCTGTCCGAGTATTCCCCAAAGTATTCCGTATAATAAATTCATATTTTTATATTATTTACCGAAGTCGTTCCACCTAATTATTTTCGACTCGTTTCTTCCTTTTGCACTTATTTTAGCATGAAGTGGATTCGATGCAGATGGTTTGGCTAAACTGTAAAGTTTGCTCAACTTCTTTAACAACTTACTTGTGGTATTACGAAAGAACTTCTCTTTGTCTTTGAAATAATTAACCGGATTTTGAACGTCCTTACGTGCAACTTTTATGAATGAATCTAAATACTCTTGTTTCTCTTCATCTGTTGCATCATCTTCTGGATCAATAAGAGACATTCCAAAAATTGAAGGAGTTCTAAGTTTATTAACCAAATCACCGATACTCGACGTATTTATGTTATGCACTACTAATTGAATAAGTTTATAGATAATTTCGTCATCTGAGTATTCATCTGGTTCTTCCGTTTTTTCTTGTGATTCATCTGGATCTTCCAGTTCTTCTTGTGATTCATCTGGATCTTCCAGTTCTTCTTGTGATTCATCTGGATCTTCTGTAATTTTCGGTGATGGTTTAATAACTTTCTTTATTTCATCCATATTCGCCTTTAATTCTTCAACAAAACCATCGAATGTCCATTCATTTATTTGTTTGAGCATTTTATATGTTTCGTTACTAGTCAGATACTCTTCAAACTTATCTTGTTCTGTACCTTGTGCATCCATCGCACTGGCAACTTCTGCATTTCTAACCATAGATTCACATCTTGTTGTGTAGTATAGATAGAATAAGAAATCATCGATTGGTTTTATACCAAACCTGATATTATTGTATGCGGCATACTTTGCAGAAGATTTGTGTTCTTCACCACCTTTCACGTGACCAAGATCATACGCGTGCATAATTTCGTGTCCAATTGATGATACCATACGTGCTTTGTTGTACTCGAACGTATCAATAAGCATTCTTTCCCAATAATCGTTCTCATTGACATTTTCCTTAGGTTCAGAGAATATAAGTTTTATTTGTAAATCAATAACACCATCATCTTCGTAAATTGTTTTGAAGTTCTTCCTGTCTATTTGTGCCTTTGGTCCGTATCCAGCACCAGCCATCCTATCACCAGGACTTTTCTCTTGTCGGTCTTCTGGAAAATCAACAACGTCAAATTTAATCAGAATGTTAAACTCTTTAATATCATAATCATTTATAGACTTTACGTCACCAAGATCTTTTGCACGAATATATGTTGTAAGATAGATGTGTCTAGTTGGATATTTATATTCATTCGGATCCGCCTGTTCTTCGTCGATACTATAATATCCATCATTCAACTTTTTTATAAGTAAATAATAAAGTTTACCCGAAATTTCAACTAAACCACTCGGAACGCCTACCGCCTCAAAACTCTTGAAACCCTGAATATTCTTCATATAAAAAAATAAGTTTAGGGTATATATAAAACTCCACAGATGGATTATCTAATACTGACTTGAATATCATTACCATCTATAAACTGACACCAGGCAAACCTACCATCCTGAGATACATTTACATCAAATCCCCAATCCTTCAAAGATTGAACCGATTTTTTGTGTTTAACGTGTGTTACATCATCCAGTAATAAAACTTTATTACGTCTTATGTGTATCGGCCACCACATAAATTCGATAAATTCTAAATAACCAACACCACCAGCACTATCTAAAAATACTAATTGTCTTTTATCGTTATTTGCTAAAAGACTAAGTGCATTTTCAACTAAAACAGGTTGTAAAACCTCTTGCATATAAAATACTTTTGGTCTCGTAGAATCACATATGTCATCATTTTTAAAATCCATAGACATAAGACCTTTTACCAAAGTTTCTCTTTTTAGTGAAAGACCATGAACAAAACAAACATTATCATAACCTTCTAAGTTTTTTACAGCTTGTGTTAAGTGATTAGGATTACATTCAATTGTAAAAACATTTAAACCTTCACTTGCAAAAACCTTTGTTGAACCAGTTCCTAAAAATGTGCCAGTCTCTACAACTTCATTTATGTTATACTCTTTTACCAAACGTTTTATGGTATCTTTAAACTCATTTGAGTTTAACTCTATTCCATAATTTGCCATTATTCTATTCCTAATTTTTTCAGTCTGACATCACGCCATTCTTGTGTTCTCTCTTGGTCAACGACCAAATCGACACTCTCACTATAGTATCCATTGGACGAACCATGCCACCTCAACGTTACGTAACCTTTGATAGTCGCAAATTTGTAGAAAGTCCAAGTGGCCGACTCATAGTCCGGATCTTCGTCTTTGTTAGTTGCGAACTCCGCGACCAACAGTGGTGTATCCACCAGGTCGTCTAAATCACCACACACATCTTCGAGTATGACAGTCTCACAACAATCTTGATGATGCATCATTGTGTATATCCTGCCATCCTCACAATACATCGTTACTTTATCGTCGTCTCGGATAGTAGCAAACATTGTCTTACCGACAAGTTGATCCATTACGTAAGTTTCCATAAATTTTTATATAATCAAGTACCGTTTTGTTTAGCAAGTGACCATATATCTAGCCATATCCTTCCAAGTGTCCGGGTATGAGTCAACGATCTTTGATACCATTATCAGTGTTCTTATATTAAGTTCTGTTTCATCCTTCACTTCTTCAAGGAAATCTAATGCTTTTTGTTTTACACTAATTGAATACTCTGGTAAAATTGCAGACAATATATGTCTCATCCTTTCTATTTTTTCATCTGCCGACATAGATAAGTCTACTACAAGACTTCTCGAAAGAACTGCTTGATCCAGTGAAGACTTCTTTTTATTTGATATGAAAATTATACGACCATTGAATTTAAATTTGTTTGGATATTCGTCTGATTTATTCATTTTAGACATCCAGGTAATCTCTCTTTCATCATAAGAGTCTAATGCGGATTTCAATATATTCAATGCGACTTTGTCTTCTAAAACAGAATCACAATCATCAAAAACAATAACCTTACCATTGTTATCATAAAGAGAGTTGTAAAGACCTCTGGCAGTTGAATAACCTTTAAAGAAAACATATTCGTGTTCCTCCATACCACAATCAGTCATAGATTGTTTTACTGAGTGAGTCTTACCTAAACCACCAGAACCCGTCACAATTAGAGAAGGTGAAACACCCATTATAACCATCTTTGCCAAATCTCCTAAAAACCCAAATCTTTTGTTTATGTTGAAATCCATACGTTATTTATTTGTTACACTACAAATATAATAAAACTAATTAACAAAACAACAAAAAACTTTTAAATTGACTCGTAAACTAAATCTGCTGTAATACAAGGTGCAGAAGTTGCGAGTTGATCACATCTTTCATTAAGTTCAGTACCTACGTGACCTTTCACCCAATTTATCTTAACCGATTTTAACCTTCTCGAAACTGAAAGGTATTCCTTCCATAAATCAGGGTTCTTCTTACCACTAAATCCTTTCTTTTCCCATCCGAATACCCAACCCTTCATTACCGAATCACAAACATATTTACTATCAGTGTAAACGACTACATCTAAATCATATCTAGTTATCGCTCTTAATCCCTCAATTACGGCAGTGAGTTCCATCCTATTATTTGTTGTCATCCTGAAACCACCACTTAGTTCTTTACGTTTCCCTTTCCAACAAAGAACCACGCCCCATCCACCGGGACCGGGATT
>SXGQ01487572.1_pt1 | contig 86313 bp, 73 predicted proteins | sample 3178371 | NCBI WGS metagenome assembly SXGQ01 (sample SAMN11356859, study PRJNA531348) | freshwater metagenome | isolation source: freshwater sample F1-20 | place: China: Fuxian Lake, Yuxi | collected 2017-12-25 | reverse complement strand
GGTTTTCCCGTGGTCTACGTGCGCGATGATGGCTATGTTTCTGATATTCATGTAGTTGTTTGAAAAGGCTGCGCAAAGGTACGTTAAATCGGTTTAGGGTTCAGGGTTCAGCGTTCAGAGTTGTAGTTTTAGCACATGAAAATCGTACGAACCACCGGCATCGTGCTGGCTGCCCTGATCTTAGTATACCTCCTGGGACCAGCACCAGCGAAACCACACTATGACAATGCCCTGCCCGAGATACCATCGGCCCCGGCAGACCTGGAGCAATACATCGCCCAACAGGAATCCAAACACAAACTCAAAGCCGATAATCAGGCGCGCATCATCTGGTTCAATGATTCTACCCAGGCGATGACCGAATATGTGGTCGTGTATCTCCATGGATTCTCCGCTTCACAAGAGGAAGGCGATCCGGTACACCTTGACTTTGCTAAAAAAATAGGGGCAAACCTGTATTTGAGTCGGCTGCAAGCACACGGCATCGACACCACTCATCCGCTGGCCGGCTTCACGGCCGAGGGCGTATGGAACAGCGCCAAAGAAGCCTACGCGATTGGAAAGCAACTCGGAAAGAAAGTAATCCTGATGTCGACCTCCACGGGAGGCACCTTGGCTCTTAAACTCTGTGCCGAATATCCCGACATCGCCGCCTCGATGTTGTTCTCGCCAAATATCGCCATCAACGATTCTAAAGCCTGGATGCTCAACAATCCCTGGGGAAAACAGATCGCCGAAGCGATCGTTGGAGAATTCAGGGTGGTGGCTGATACCACGGCAACCTATGCGAAATACTGGGACAATCGCTATGTAACTTCTTCGGTCGTGCAATTACAGGAACTGTTAGAGAGTACCATGAAAGCCTCTCTCTTCGAGCGCATCCAGACGCCCACCCTGCTTCTTTATTACTATAAGAATGAGCAGGAACAAGACCCGGTCGTGAAAGTATCCGCCATGAAAAGAATGTTCACTCAACTCGGTACACCCGATTCACTAAAAAGACAAATGGCCTTGCCCAATGTGGGCGATCATGTGATCGGCGGATGGGTAAAATCCAAAGACCTGAACAGCGTGCAACTGGCCTGCGAATCCTTTGCCAAAGACATCCTTCATATTCCATTCATACAAGAGTAACATGACCTATCGCTCCCGCATCGCCGGTATTGGGCATTATGTCCCGAAGAATGTGGTCACCAACCAAGATCTCACGCGTTATATGGAAACGTCGGACGAATGGATCCGGGAGCGGACCGGCATCGAAGAACGTCGCTACGCCGACCGCTTGGGAGAAACCACCACCACCATGGGCGTAGAAGCTGCCCGTGTGGCCATCGAACGGGCCGGAACCACCCCGGACCAGATCGACTTTATCATTTTCGCCACGCTGAGCCCGGATTATTATTTCCCCGGCTGCGGGGTCTTGCTGCAACGCGCCCTGAAGATGAAAGAGATCGGCGCACTGGATGTCCGCAATCAATGCTCCGGATTCGTATATGCTCTTAGCGTTGCAGATCAATTCATCCGTTCGGGCATGTATCAAAATATTTTGGTGGTGGGATCGGAGAAACATTCATTTGGGTTGGACTTCACCACCCGCGGACGAAATGTATCGGTGATCTTTGGGGATGGTGCCGGTGCGGTCGTGCTGCAACGAGCCCAGCGTGCGGGACAAGGTATTCTCTCAACACATTTGCACAGCGATGGAGAGAGTGCAGAGATCTTGGCCATGTACAATCCGGGCACTCACGCCAATCACTGGATGCCGACGCCCTACGCCACATTTGATGAAGCGGAGATCGGACAAACTTTTTTCAGTAAGAAAATGATCGATGAAGGGCAGATATATCCATACATGGATGGTCCGGCGGTATTCAAAAAAGCTGTCGTCAAATTCCCTGAAGTGATCGTGGAGGCTTTGACCGCCAATCAACTCCGTACGGAGGATATTCAATTGCTGATTCCCCACCAAGCCAATTTGCGGATCGCTCAGTTCGTGCAACAAAAATTGAAACTGCGCGATGATCAGGTGTATAATAATATTCAGCGATACGGCAACACCACGGCCGCATCCGTCCCCATTGCCCTCAGCGAAGCCTGGGAGCAGGGCCGCGTAAAAGAAAATGATCTGGTCTGTTTGGCTGCTTTCGGAAGCGGGTTCACTTGGGCCAGTGCATTGATCCGTTGGTAAAATCCATTCTATGAAATATGCAATTTTTTTTCTTTCACTGTTGTTAACAACCACGATGATGCAGGCACAAAACACCTGGTGCGTTTCGATTCGAGGCAATACCCTTCTAAAGAACGTAGAAGAGAACCTCGAAAAAAATGTGATCCGCCTCAACGCGACCGACCTAAACTCGCCGGGTTATTTTCGGATCAACTTTAACTGGTCTGATACAGCTATGCGTCGCTCCGTCCTGTTGCGTAATGCGGCAGGGGCTGAATTGTTGCGCTGGGAAGATGTGAAGCGCTCCTGGCGTATACGCACGGAGGAGTTGAAAAAATTAGTAGACAAGAATCCGGAGCTGTCCTTTTATTACACGGAGATCCCTCGGGACAGGAATCAGGCGATGGTGGTGAGGGTACGCCCCATACATCTTTGCACCCTCAAACTAGCAGGAAATTGAGTCGCCGTATTCTGTTCATCATCAATCCCATTGCCGGCACACGATCGAAAGGACACTTGCCCGTAGTGATCGAGAAGGCCTGTCGAAAAGTGGAGATACCGTTTGACATCGTGGATTCTCCCCAGAGCGGTGATTATTCCAAGATTCGCGACCGGATTCAACAGGAAGGATTTACGGATATAGCGATCGCCGGTGGCGATGGCACCCTGCGTGCCGCGATTGGGGCGTTGCGGGACTTACCAGTTCAATTCGGAATCGTACCGGTAGGTTCGGGTAACGGACTAGCACGGGCAGCCCGCATTCCGATGAATCCCACCAAGGCCATCAGCTTGATCGTGATCGGTCGAGCCTCCCCGATCGATGCCTTTCTGGTGAATGGGTCGTTTGCGTGTATGTTATCGGGACTGGGATTTGACGCCGCCGTAGCGGCGGGTTTTGCCGAGATGGGTCAACGCGGGCTGATCAATTACATCCGTCAGGTTATAAAGCATTTCTGGAAAGCACCGACCTATTCCTTCCAACTGGAATGGAGAAATCAGAAACTGGATACGAAGGCCTATTTCATTTCTGTCGCAAACAGCAACCAATTCGGAAACGGATTTACTATCGCCCCAAAGGCATCGTTGAATGATGGCTTACTTGATATTGTTGTGGTGAAGGAGCAATCCAAAATCAGTGTGATCACCCGTGTCATCAAACAAGTACTGGGTGGCTATCGGCTACAGGTTGAATCGACCATTCAGGAAAAGAAACGCATACTGTACATACAATCTGCCCAACTCACCCTGCACAATCTCAACAACGCACCCTTGCATATTGATGGCGACCCGGCAGCGACCAGTCCCGTGATTCAACTAGAAATCACTCGCGATGCATTCATGCTGATTCGTCCCTTGGGAAGAATGAATAAGCGGACGGTGTTTGGGGCCCCCTTCGCCGAGGGTTAAGAGAACAGCGTTTAGGGTTTAGGCCCTTCATAATAATTGTTTACTCGATAATGTTATGTGCTAAACCCTGTTCTCTAAACTGTTTCTCTACTCCTCACTAAATACCCCACCGCCACCAAGCTCATCAATAAAAACAGGGCAACGAGCTGATGCAATTGTGCGGCCCATTCAAAGGAGCCCCAAACGCGGGGAACGATCTGTACGCTCAGCAATACCGAGGCGATACCCAGAACAACCTGAAGCGTAACAAACAACAAAGGCAGCCACCAAAATCGCTTCAGCATCGCAGAGCGGCGCCGAATGATGTATAAGTTGATCGAGAGAATGACCACTTCGATCAGAATAAGATATGCTAAAACTCGATGCACAAAATGAATCAGGATCTTGTTCTCCAGAAAATTGAGCAGTCCCCATTCCGAGCGCCACATTGCCTCCGGCACTATCGCGCCATTGATATCGGGCCAGGTGGGCGCCGCTGTGGCTGCTTTGTGCCCGGCCATCAAGGCTCCGAATGCCAACTGCACTACCAAGACCACGATTATTTCCTTCGTGAGATAGGACATCATTCTATCGGACACAATGTGTTTTCGGTCTACCGTCAACTTCATCGCAAACCAAAAGGTATACACGAACAATCCCAGGGCAAATAAAAAATGAAGTGCCAGTCGCGTTGGCTTCACATAGATCGCATCGCCGGTGAGTCCGCTGGCTACCATGATCCACCCCACCGCGCCTTGCATGGCGCCCAGTAAAAAAAGAATGATCAGGGGGCGCACCATCTCACTCGTAAACCTCCGCTGCACCAGAAAGATCAGAAAGGGGATCAAAAAAACCACCCCAATCAACCGGGCCCAGAAACGATGGAACCACTCCCAGAAATAAATGAATTTGAATTCGCCCAGCGTAAAATCTGAATTCAGCAACAAGTATTGAGGCGTTGCCCGGTATTTGTCAAATTCCACCAGCCAATCTGCCTCATGCAAGGGCGGGAAGGTACCGGTCACCACATTCCACTCCGTGATCGAGAGTCCACTGCCCGTGAGTCGCGTGATACCCCCCAAAAGGACTTGCACAACGATCATGGCAATTCCCACCCACAACCAATTTCGAACCGGAGCATTTGAACGCACTGAACCCAAGGTTTCCATGCCGCAAAGGTAACTCTGTACGGGCCGACGCGTAAATCTGTTTAATTTTTTACACCTTTGAATGTGCTTGCGCCCTACTTAGAGAAAAAACGCCGCGAAGCCGGCTGCGACGAGGCCGGCAGAGGCTGCTACGCCGGACCTGTTTTCGCCGCGGCCGTGATCCTTCCGGCCGATTTCCACCACCCCCTGCTGAACGATTCCAAACAAGTATCCGAAAAGAACCGGGAGATCCTTCGCCCCCTCCTCGAAAAAGAAGCCCTGGCCTTCGCGATCGCCACCGCCTCCGTCGAGGAGATCGATTCGATCAACATCCTCCAAGCCAGCTTCCTGGCCATGCACCGGGCCATCGCCGCACTGAAAAAGAAACCTGCGTTTCTGTTGATCGACGGCAACCGCTTCAAACCCTACCCGAAAATCGGCCACCAGTGTGTGATCAAAGGGGACGGAAAATTCGCCTCCATCGCCGCCGCCAGCATCCTGGCCAAAACCTACCGCGACGAACACATGCTTCATCTCCATGAGGAATTCCCACAATACGGATGGAACCGCAACAAAGGTTACGGCACCGCCCCACACCGAAAAGCATTGGAAAAACACGGACTCACCCCCCACCACCGCCGCAGTTTCAATATCCTACCGGAACAGATTAAATTGTTTTGATTGCTAAATCACCTCTCAAGCTGCCAAACTCCGAACGCTAAACTCTTCACCTTTCATCCTTCACCCTTCACCCTTCACCCCACCCACTCTCCCGCGCCTTCCCGAATCAACACCGGCTCTTCCTCCGAGCAATCCACCACGGTGGAGGGAATGATACCACCCACGCCACCGTCAATAACGACATCCACTTGGTTTCCGAAATTCTCGTACATCAGATCCGGATCGGTGGTATCCTCGACTTGATCGCCGGGGAGGGAGGTACTTAGGATAGGCCGACCTAATTCACGAACAAGAGCCAAGGCGATCGGATGATCAGGAATCCGTAAGCCAATCGTCGATTTTTTACTCTGTAAGATGCGAGGCACCATCTTGCTGGCTGGAAGAATGAACGTATATGGCCCCGGCAGATGCTCTTTCAATAACCGAAACGTAGGCGTAGAGATGGGCTTGGTGAATTCACTCAGGTGAGAGAGATCATTGCAGATGAAGGAAAGATTGGCCTTGTGGGGTTGGATGCCTTTGAGGCGACAAATCCGCTCGATCGCCTGACTTTGTAAGATATCACACCCGATTCCGTACACCGTGTCCGTGGGATAAATGATCACCCCGCCACCGCGAAGAATATCCACGGCCTGACGAATCAGCCGCGCTTGCGGATCAACCGGGTGAATGTGCATTAACATATAGAGACAATCAACGGATAGACGAATAGAACCGCTACTTCGCTGCATCCCACACCACCGCACTAACCAAAAACAGGTAACTCCGAACGCTGAACTCCAAACTCTGAACTCTGAACTAACTAATTTCCCATACTTCCTTCCCCCTCAACAACTCATCCAAATCCGCGGGTTTCTTCTTTCCGGCCACAGCCAGTTGCTCGGCCATCACATCCTCATAACAAACCCGCTCCGTGGCATAGAAAACGCCAAAGGGGCGAGGGAAATGTCCATCCCGGTTGGGATCATCGAACAACCGGGTCAATATTTGTGCTTTATACAGATCCGTCTCGTCGTGGATCCAACAATCATCTGCCGAGAAACCGTCAGCAAAGGAGACGACCTCCGGTTTCAATCCGTTGAGACGAATGCCTTTATCCCGCTCAGCCCCAAAGACCAGAGGCTGCCCCTGCTCGAGGAACAAGGTTTGGGCGGCCTTACTACCCTTTTCGGTGAAGATCTCAAATGCGCCGTCGTTGAAAATATTGCAGTTCTGATAGATCTCCAGGAAAGAGGCACCCTTGTGCCCATTGGCCCGAAGCAACATCGCCTGAAGATGTTTCGGATCACGGTCCATCGAACGCGCCACAAACGTCGCATCCGCTCCCAAGGCCAAAGCGGCGGGATTGAACGGATGATCGATGCTGCCCATCGGCGTGCTCTTCGTGATCTTATGTTCTTCGGATGTAGGCGAATACTGTCCCTTCGTCAATCCATAGATCTGATTGTTGAAGAGCAGGATGTTGACATTGAAATTCCGACGAAGCAAATGAATGGTGTGGTTGCCTCCGATGCTCAAACTGTCGCCATCGCCGGTAATGATCCAAACACTGAGATCGGGACGAGAAGCTTTCAATCCCGAAGCAATAGAAGTAGCCCGTCCGTGGATGGAGTGCATCCCGAACGTATTCATGTAATAGGGGAAACGACTGCTGCACCCAATCCCGGAAATGAACACGATGTTCTCCCGGGGGATACCCAGACTAGGCATTACTTTTTGAACCTGAGCCAGGATGGAATAATCGCCACAACCCGGACACCAACGCACTTCCTGGTCCGATGCAAAATCCTTTGCCGTCAATAACGGCTGTACCATGGCTTCAGACATATTACAAAGGTAACAAAGAATGGATATCAGTTCAGGCGAAGGAGGGGTTTCGTACATTGAGGTCCAAATTTTTTGGCTATGCGTTTGTTTCGCCTGATCTGGCTCCTGATCAGCCTCCCCGTACTGGCTCAAAATGGGAAAGACCCCGTTCGGGTGACCGACCTGACCCAGATCCGTTCCATTGGTTCGATCGCTGTCAGTCCCGACGGCAACCGAGTGATCTATTCCGTCACCGCCATCGAACCCGATAAGAAAGAGGACGAATACCAATACCTCAACCAACTTTGGCTGGCCGACCTCAGCGGAAAAACAGCCCCCCTTCCGCTTACCTCTAAAGAAAATGCCAGCCAACCCGCCTGGAGCCCGGACGGAAAACAGATCGCTTTCGTCCGACCCGTCGACGGAAAACCCCAGATCTTTCTCCTCTCCCTCGCCGGCGGCGAACCCATACAATTGACCTCCTTCCGATACGGTGCCAACAATCCGCAATTCCATCCCAACGGCAAACAATTGCTATTCTCCTGCTCCGTCAACCTGAAAGACCTGCAAAAAGACAGCGCACTCAACGACGGACGCCCCACACCCCCCTGGCCCTCCGAGCGACCCAACTTTCCCGATGCGCTACCTCCGGCTAAAGCCGATCCCAACGGCGACCTCAATCAGATCCGCGCCTACCTCGAAAAAAATGCCAACGACCAAAAAGCAACCATCATACATCGACTCAATTTCCAGGACGAAGCCAACATCAATCCCACCCTCAGCTTCAATCATTATTTCCAAACGGGACTCACACCTGATGCAAAACCACAACCCCTTACCCAAGGTTATTATCGCTTCAACAACGCCAGCTTCCTTCCCAACGGTGATCTCATCCTGATTGCTCAACTCGACTCCACCACCCACCCCGATCGCGCCCGAGGCAATCAGATCGTACGCATCAATGCCAGGGGAAAATGGACCACCCTTCTCCAAGAACCCCAAACCCAATACAGCAGCGTACGCTTATCTCCCTCCGGAAAATGGATGGCCTTCCTGCGCACCCCCGAAGAAGGCCTTCAGATCGCCGAACTCTGTGTGGCCTCGGTAGATGATCCAACCGCCATCAAAACCTACGCGTTCGATCGAAACAAAAACAATCTGCGCTGGAGTACCGACGAAAAATCCGTTTTCTTCACAGCTCAATCCAACGGCGCAGCACCCATCTATCGAGTCGACCTAAATGCGAATAAGATCGTACCACTTACGAAAGGAGAAACCGGCATCACCCAATTGGAGGTGCTTAGCAAACAATTGGTGTATGTACAAACCGATATCGAAAGTCCCTTCGAACTCTACCGCAGCGATATACAGGGAGAAAAAGCCCAACGCCTCACTGAACTGAACAGCCCTTGGCTGTCCTCTAAAAAGATCAGCCGACCCGAAAAACATATTTTCTACAACGACCTCAATCAACCCATCGAGTATTGGGTGATGAAACCCACCTTCTACGAAGAAGGAAAAAAATATCCATTGCTGTTGGAAATTCATGGAGGTCCCTCATCCATGTGGGGACCCGGCGAAGCCAGCATGTGGCACGAGTATCAATATTTCTGCAGCCAAGGATACGGCGTGGTGTACAGCAACCCCCGTGGCAGCGGCGGATACGGACTGGAATTCCTAAAAAGCAATATGAATGACTGGGGTACCGGCCCTGCTCGCGACGTACTCACCGCCCTCGAACGCACGATAAAAGAAGGATGGACCGATACCACCAAACTACTCGTAACCGGCGGCTCCTATGCCGGGTACCTGGTGGCCTGGATCCTCGCACACGATCAACGCTTCGCCGCCGCCTGCTCGCAACGTGGCGTTTACGATCTGGCTACTTTTTTCGGAGAAGGAAATGCGTGGCGATTGATCCCCAATTATTTCGGCGGCTATCCCTGGCAAGAACCCACGCGCAGCGTGCTGCAACGAGAATCGCCCATTACCTATGTGGAGAATATTACCACGCCGTACATTATCTTTCACGGCGATAATGATCGCCGTACAGGATTTGTACAAAGTGAAATGGTCTATCGTAGTTTGAAAGTGCTGGGACGCCCCGTAGAGTATGTTCGCCACCCCAACGCCACCCACGAGATCACCCGCAGCGGTGCCAACCGCCAACGGATCGATCAACTGCTTCGCACCTATGAATTCTTCCAACGCTGGATCCAAACCAACACCCCATGAAGCGCACTAAGACAGTGGCCGTGATGGGACTATTCATAGTGATGCTGGTTGCCCTCACCGCCGCCAACCCACTGCCCAAACGAAATCTACGGGTACTGCCAAAAGACATCCCGGAGAAAACGCTCGACAGTATCATGAAGCAATTCAACAAGGGACTGGGCGTGGCCTGTAATTTTTGTCACGTGCGCCTGCACGACCAAACCGATAGCCTCCACTACGCCTCCGATAATGAACCGATGAAGATCACGGCCCGAAAAATGCTGCGCATGACCATCGAGATCAACCGAAAGAGTTTCTGGACCGACAAGACCAAAAAGCCACATGAATTAAATGAGGTGGACTGCTACACCTGCCACAAAGGTGAAGCTTGGATCGAATCGGGTCGCTGAGGATCAAAAACAATACCCGCCAGCATCAATGAGCTTAGCCGCGATCCGGCGACGCGCCTCCTTGCTGTTAAAGGGATCTGCTTTCGTGAATCGCTTCAACCCTAATAACATCATCCGCAATTCATCCCCGCTGCCAAAAGCATTGAGGGCATCCTTTCCATGCTTGTTCACCTGATCGGCGGCATCGTATAAATAAGTGCGAACAATGTCCACCGCCAACCGCGTTTTCTCCTCGCCGACCCGCTCGGTGTGTTTGCGCACGCGCAACAGGGCACTTTCTGCATGAAACACCGTGATGGCCATATCGGCCAAATGCATCAGAATCTCCTGTTCGTGTTCCAGCTGCATCATTAATTTTTGCGCCGCCGCCCCGGAAACCATCAGGATGGCTTTTTTCAAATTATCAATGAGTTTCTGCTCGGCCGCAAACAAAGAAGTGTCGGGTTCCCCAAAATCCGGAATGCTCATCAATTCTTTTTGGATGGCGAAGGCCGAGGTCATCAGATCCAATCGCCCCGCCATGGCCCGCTTCAACGTCATATCCAGTGTCAACAACCGATTGATCTCATTGGTGCCTTCATAGATGCGATTGATCCGGCTGTCGCGATACGCCCGCGAAATACTGTACTCGGCGCTGTATCCGTTACCGCCATGGATCTGCACCCCCTCATCGACGTTAAAATCCAATACCTCACTGCCAAATACTTTGAGCATGGCACATTCAATGGCATATTCCTCCGCCGCACCCAGCAAGGCCTCATGAAAGGGTTTGCCTTCCTCGAGTAATTCCTTTTCTTTCTCATCGATCCACTTCGCACTGCGATACAAGGCCGCATCGCCTACGTAAAGAAGAATGGCCATGTCGGCCAATTTTTGTTGAATGGCCCCGAAAGAGGCGATGGGCTTTTTGAATTGCTCGCGGGTCTTGGCGTATTGAATGGAGGTATTCAGAGCCATCTGTGCGCCACCGAGGGCCGCGGCACAGAGTTTGAGTCGGCCGATATTCAAAATATTGAACGCGATCTTATGTCCCTTGCCGATCTCGCCCAATACATTTTCGACCGGAACCTTGCAATCCTGAAAATACAATTGAACCGTAGAGGACCCCTTGATGCCCATTTTTTGTTCTTCGGGACCTTGCGTAAATCCCTCCATGCCGCGCTCCACGATGAAAGCCGTGAATTGCTTGCCATCGATCTTGGCGAATACCGTATAGATCTGAGCAAAGCCGCCGTTGGTGATCCAGCATTTTTGTCCGTTCAATAGGTAATGCTTGCCATCCGCACTGAGGGTAGCGGTGGTACGGGCACTGAGCGCATCGCTGCCGCTGTTGGGTTCGGTCAGTCCGTAAGCCCCGGCCCATTCGCCGGTGATCAGCTTGGGGATATACTTCTGCTTCTGTTCCTCCGTACCAAAATAAAGGATGGGAAGGGTGCCGATGCCCGTATGCGCAGCCACGGCCACCGAGAAGGAAAAACCAGACCCAAGAAATTGGTTGATGATCGTAGAGGAAATGAAATCTTTGCCCAATCCACCATACTGCTCAGGAAAGGAGGTAGCCAACAATCCCTGATCGCCGGCCTTACGCACCAAAGATGCCATGAGTCCCGGTTCCAACGCATCGATGCGATCGATGATCGGATGCACCTCCGTATCGAGAAACTGCGTGCACAGATCCCGGATCATTTGCTGCTCTTCGTTGAAATCCTCCGGTGCAAATGTTTCGGAGGGCTGCGAGGGACGAATCAACCATTCGCCACCTTTCAAAGGATGTTGTACGGATATGGTAGACATAGGAGCAAGAATTACAGACAATTTACGACAATCAGAGAATGTTTAGAGAGCGGTGTTTAGGGTTTAGCATTAAATTTTGATTCTGTACGGATGTTACTGATTACGCTAAACCCTAAACGCTAAACCCTAAACGCTAAACCCTAAACACTAAACTATATTTGTGCATGCTCTCCCTCACCCTGTTCCTTTTCCTGGTCTACATACTGCTGCTGGCCAATTACACCTACCAGTGGAGCCGGGTACCGATCAGCCTTCCCACGATTTCAAAACAACAAAGACGCTTTACGGTTCTTATTCCCGCCCGAAACGAGGAAAATAATATTGCGACTTTGCTGGAGGCGCTGCAAGGACAGTCGTACCCCCGGAATCTGATCGAGATCATCGTGCTGGATGACGGATCTGCCGACCAAACCCCCACCATCGTTCAGCAATATCCATCCGTTAAACTGATCCGATCAAACAATCAGGAAGGTTTCGGGGGAAAAAAGCAGGCCATTGAGGCCGGGATCCGATCCGCCCGCCACGAATGGATCCTCACCACCGATGCCGATTCCCTCCCCACGCCCGATTGGATCGCAACACTCGATTCATTTTTAGAACGCAAGGAAATGGTTTGTGTAGTGGGACCAGTATCAATGATCCCCTCCGGGAGCGGCGTGCTGCAGGCCTTTCAGCGCTACGATCACCTCATGTTTCAGGGAATTACCGGAGGGGCGGTCGGATCGGGCCAACATGCCCTGGGCAACGGCGCCAACCTCTGCTACCAAAAAGATGCTTTTGAATCTGTGGGCGGATTTCAGGGTATCGACCAACTGGCCTCTGGCGATGACGTGCTGCTGATTGAAAAATTCATGAACCGCTATCCCGAACAAGTAGATTTTCTAAAATCGCCTCCGGCCTTGGTCAAGACCCCCTCCTGCCCCACCTGGAAATCCCTCTGGCAACAACGGGTGCGCTGGGTGAGTAAAGCCGGCAGTTATCAAAACAAGCAATTGCTTTTCACCCAATGGACAACCGGGCTGTTCAATGTCGTACTGCTGACAAATACCCTGGCCTGTTTTATCTGGCCCAGCGAATGTAAGGCCGTGCTGGCCATCTGGGGCTTTAAGTCGATCACCGAATGGTTGCTGATCCGCTCCGTTGCCACCGTATACCAAGAACGCGTTTTCTTTTTGCTATTCTTATTGCTGCAACCGATACACGCGGGGTATTTGGTGGCAGTGGGACTCCTCGGCCGGGGACGAACATACGCCTGGAAAGGACGAACCGTCCGATAAGCCCGAATACTGTAATTTTCCCTCATGAGAACCGAGCCCTGGTGGCGATCCCGTTTCTGGGTCCGATTCCGTAAGAATCGGTTTGCCCTCGTCGCAGCCGGCTGGATCGGGATCAATTGCCTCACGGCCCTATTCGCTTATTGGTGGATGCCCGATCACTCTCCTTACGCCAACCGGATCATTCTGGAGATCGGGGGTGAAAAGCCCGGGTTCACGCAAACCTTTCTGCTGATCCATAAACAACAACCATCGCCCAGGGTTTCCGTCTGGGAACGATGGATGAACGGTGCCCCGGACCCATTCGAGTACATTCCCATTCGCGAACACCGGAGCTCCCCAGACAGCCTTTGGGCTGAAAAACGGATCGATGAGAGCCTGACCGAACCGATCGCCGTCGCCCGAAAACAATGCGCCCCCGAACCCATCCAAACCCAAACCTTTTGGCTCGGTACCGATAAATATGGAAGAGATATTTTAAGCAGGATCCTGCTGGGCACTCGGGTGAGTTTGAGTGTGGGACTCATCACCGTCCTACTGTCGATCGGCATCGGCGGATTGCTGGGATCTCTCGCCGGTTATCTGGGAGGAAAAACCGACGGGGCGATCATGTGGTTCATCAACGTGATGTGGAGCATTCCCACACTCTTGTTAGTGTTCGCGATCACGCTCACGCTCGGAAAAGGTTTTTGGCAGATCTTCATTGCGATCGGACTCACCATGTGGGTGAACGTGGCCAGGTTGGTGCGGGCACAAGTCATGGCCCTCAAACAACTGGAATACATTGAAGCCACCCGTGTGCTGGGACTGGGAACCTTGCGAACCATCTTCCGACACATCTGGCCCAATATCATCGGGCCGGTGACCGTCCTCGCCACCAGCAATTTCGCCGCGGCCATCGTAATAGAGGCCGGACTGAGTTTTCTGGGGATCGGTGTTCAGCCTCCGATGCCCAGCTGGGGATTGATCATGAAGGAGAATTACAACTTCATCATCACCCAAAACCCGATGCTGGCACTCGCACCCGGCGTGGCGATCATGCTACTGGTATTGGCCTTCAATATGCTGGGGAACGGCTTACGGGATGCGCTGGACGTGCGTACGAGTGCGGTCTGATCGTTCATCATCCAAGATCAACAACAAGGCGATTGATAAGAAGAATAACGAGCCGATCTTATCCGTTTCAATGAGATCGCTCCAAAAATTAACGACCCCCAGCATCACTACGATCACACCGATTCCAGCTGCCAGGTGTCGCTTCCAATCGGATTGCCCCCAATGGTAGATCCGCTCCGCATAGAATAGGATCGCACCAAATAATAAAAGAAACAGGATCAGTCCGGGTACCCCCTGCTCCACCGCCGTCAGCAAAAAATAATTATGGATGGTAGATTTTTGGGGGTTATCACTGACCCACGTGCGGTACGCCGGAACCGTATACGGCCGGTACGTAGAATAGAAACTAGAAGGGCCAAAGCCGGTGATCGGCTTTTCCTCGATCATCCGAACGCCGGCGATCCATCGATAAAATCGCTCCACAGTAGAGACGTCCTTTCCCTGATACGTTGCCCGCCAATGCTCGGAAAACTCGGGATGAAAAATCGTCGTTTTGTAATCTGGAGCATACTGCAAATACCGATCGTCGTGCTTCAGCCAAATGAATCCGGCAAACAGCAATAGCAGTGCGATCCCGTAACCATATACCAATAACCGCTTTTGCAGCAAGAGATAGGCTACCCACCCCACCAGCAACGCCAACCAGGCCCCACGAGCAAAAGAAAAATATAAAGCCACCAATATCCCTGCAATCGCCAAGTTCCAACCCAGCTTTCTTTTCGCCTGCCGCCTCGCCAACCACAACACCGGTACCAACGTCATCAACATGGCGGAGTAAACAACATGGTTACGGAAATACGGTTGTACCACCTCGGTAACCGAAGCAAACGAAAAACCCTCCCCGGCGTGACGAACCAAGGTGACCAACGCCAACACGAACAAGGGAATGAACAAGCAGTACAGGAAATGAATGAGTCGCTCCCGGCTACGCAACCAGATCAAGGGAGCCAGAAAAAAAGCACCGATGTACCAGGCTTTTGCCAGCAGAAACTTAACGGAGAGCCAGGGAGTTTCGGAGAGCAGCGTAGCCACCGTCATCCAACCGAGCCAGCACAAAAAAATTAAAAACAAGGGGTGCTGCCAACGAGTAGAATTCAGCAATCGGTTTTGATAGATCAAATAGCAAACCGATAGAAGGGTAATGCCCCACATCAGCGGTTCATCGGGAAGATCCGTACCCAGCTGATCGGAAAATGAAAATTCAAAAGATAGAGGCAGTGTGATCCAAAGCAGAGATAACAGGACCATCGGATATTGGTAGCTGATGTATCCCAGAACGATCGCTGCGGGGAGGGCGATCAACCACCAAGACTCATAATAGAGGGCAAAGGGCAGTGCCGAAACAAGGGCAACGAAAGCCAATAAAGCGACCGGATTATTTGTCCGAAGCCAGTTCATAATAGGTGCGGCGGGTTGACCACAGGGAGGAGATCAACCAAAGAAGGATCGTGAGAAGGGTTACCGCCGCCAGGCTCAACAGCCACTTCGGTTTATCCGAAAAAACTGGAGGAACGGCAGGATCCAATACTTGAATGGAAGAGGGGCGTTGCTCTAACAATAAGGTGTACTGATCGATCAGGTCGCGGTACACATTCTCCTGCTGAAGTTTTTCACCCGAAGGGAGCGAGTCAGTTGCCCGAAGACGCGATAAACCTTTTTGAAGGGCCTCGCGGGTCTGTTGGTTTTGACGACCCATCAGGTCGCGGTGCAAACTGTCCAACCGAGCGGTGAGTGCATTGGCCAGTCCAGCCGCCAACCCCGGATTCGTATCCCAAACCTGAACTTTCAATTCACCGTAATCACTTTTGAAGACCTTGGCATTCTTCTTGAGGTGTCGGACTGCTTTCCAGATACCTTTCTCTCCGGTGTCGGAAAGGGAATAATGCTTAACCAACCCGAATTGCCGAACCAGCGGACGATACACGGTATCGAGCCGTCCGCTGCCCACCAACAGATCCAACTCATCCGGAGACCCCAATGGAGAATACAACTGTTGGATCTGCTTGCTGAATAACCGGTTCGGATCGGAAGCATATGCACTCGAAGGCACTGAAGTGGTTTCCCCTTTGTATTGCTTGGGCAAAAACCAGAGTAACAGAGCCGTTAAGACCCACCCCAGAAGTAAACTGATCGTGAGCGAACGAAATCGTTGTTTCAACAGTTGGATAAGGTCCGGCATAAAAGAAGTTAGGTTCGTTACCAGAAAAACCAGATCAGGCTGGTCGTAAATATAACAACTAAATAGCTCGAAATGGGTTGAGGCTGACGGGTCTGGCGATGGGCGACAAACATCAATACCAAGCCCGCCAGCACTTGGGTCAGCAGCGTGGAACGAGCCGAGCCCAGCGCTCCCTCGGCCGGGATCCAAATCGCGGAACAGCATACATGCAACAACAAGGCACCACCCAAGATCAACTGAAATGACCCAAACGCTCCGCGGGCGGTCAGGACCGTCCCATACACATGGATCAGCGAGTAGCCGAGCACCGAGGAAAACAAAATGGGTAATAATGCCGTCAGCTCAGCCGAGCCCCCCGGGTATAACCAGGAAGTCAGCCAGGGAGAGAGCCCGGCCACCCCGATCAACGCGGAGAGCGCGAAAAGTAGTAAGCCCGTTCGCGCATGGTCAATGGCGGAACGGACATAAGCGGCGTTTGGTGCGTGCCTTGACAGAAAAGGCAAGAGGAAACTGACCACTAAGTAGCCGATAATGTTGGCCGCATCCACCAATCGGTTGGCCGCCGCAAAGCGGCCCGCTTCCCATTCTCCGTCAGTGCTCCAATAGGTGAGCAGAAAACCATCCAATCGCGTATGGGCACTCATCAGCAACACGATCAGGGCATAAGGCAGCGCCATTCGGAAACGCGTGAACGAAAGCTGAAACGATCCGATGTGCACAAAACGTCGTTGATACAAATAGCAGATCAAGATCCCCAGCGAAAGCAGCAGTGTCGTAGCCTGTAAAACGAAATAAAAGGGAATACGAACAGATCCGGGTAGAAGAATGTCCGATAACCAAAGCAAGCAGAGCGGGATCAACAGCAGTTTGTCCAACACCGAGAACCACACCTCCGCGGCAAAATCCTGTGCGGCCGTTACCCAGGCCCGAAAATAAACGTAGAGCGATTGAAGGGCTTGTACGATGGCTGCACCAAAAAGCCACGAAACCGGAATCGAAGGATAGAACCAGGCGATAGACGCGATGGCAAAAAAATAAACTAACAGCAACAGCCCCTTGGTCCAAAACAACCCGGCTAATTTTTCGGAGGAATGGTTTGGAGCGGCGGCTTCTCGTTGCACGAGCGTGGTCAGGCCCAGATCTAGCAGAAATCCGGCCGTGAGCGCGAGTCCCCACACCGTATAATATTGCCCATAGGCTAACCATCCGACCTCGTTCTGCACCCAGCGATCGACTCCCAAGATCCAGATCGGCTTGATCAGGATATTGGCAAAGAGCAGACGAAAGAGCGACCGATGATAGGTTTGTGCGGCGATCATGTACCAAACGAAATTAACAATGTTTATTTTTGGCGAAAATTCAACTCGGCCCATGCGACCTGTACTGACCCTGCTCCTCTTGGTGATCGCCGCTCAAACATTGGCACAGGATGAAGTGATCAGAAAACTCCGACTGGATGCAGCCCGACCCATCAAAAAAGAAATCGATTCCGCTAAAAAAGATTGGTACCGAGGCGCCCTGCTTGGCATAACGCTCTCACAAGGATCCCTGAGCAACTGGGCCGCGGGAGGAGATGATTTTTCGCTCTCCGCCAACACCAACCTCAACCTGTTCGCCTTTTATTCCAAACATAAACACAGTTGGGACAATACCTTCGACCTGAACCTGGGTTATGTCAATACCACCAGTCAGGGAGGCAGAAAGAACGACGACCGCTTTGACGTTGTTACCAAGTACGGCTATTCCGTTAACCGGAAAATGAACATATCGGTTCTGGCCAACCTTCGCTCGCAGCTCTTCAAAGGGTACACCTACGCCGGCGGGGTCAAAACCTACTCCTCCACGTTTATGGCACCGGGGTATATTCTGAACAGTTTGGGATTGGACTTTAAACCGGTCAAAGATCTCTCCATTTATCTCTCGCCAGTTACCGCGCGTTGGTTGATCGTTCGCGACACGGCCCTGGCCAACCGTGGATATTATGGCGTTACCCCAGGCCGAACCTCCAGCTTCGCTTTTGGAGCCTTCGCCACCATCACCTACCAGCGCATCATCAATAAGATCGTCACCTATAAAGGTCGTATGGACCTCTTCTCGAATTACAAACACAACCCCTGGAACGTAGACCTCTTCATGGCCAATGCCTTCAATGCCAAATTGGGCAAGTCACTGGCCGTCAGCTGGAGCTTGGACTTTATTTATGACGACGATGTCCGGCTCTTCGGAAAAAATCAACGTTCCCCCGGATTGCAGATCAAATCGCTCATCGGGGTGGGCTTCATCAAACGCTTCTGAGGAAGCTATCAAAAGGAACATGGGACAAAAAAAATTGATTCGATTTGCGGAGCTGGAGTCCTTTCCCCATGTCCTTCAATTCCCGGAGCACATGGCCGGCCAATGGAAGGAGCATTTTCTGAATGACCGCCCCCTCACCCTCGAATTGGCCTGCGGAAAAGGAGAGTATGCGATCGGGCTGGCCCGACTTTATCCCAACCGAAATTTCATCGGCATCGATATTAAAGGCAACCGACTTTGGGTGGGAGCCAAGATCGCTCAACAAGAAGGCCTGCACAACGTCGCTTTCCTTCGCACCCAGATCGACCGGATCGGAGAATACTTCGCTCCCGGCGAAGTAGAAGAGATCTGGATCACCTTTCCCGACCCCCAGCTACGGTGGAGCAAACTGAAGAAAAGACTGACCCATCCCAAATTCCTTCGCCTCTATCGGTCCTTTCTGATCCCCGGGGGAAAGATCCACCTGAAAACCGATAGCCCCGACCTCTACGCCTTCACCAAGCTGGTGATCGAGCTGTATCAACTCGAGCTGCTACGCGATATCCCAGACCTGCATACCATCGAGGAGAAAATACCGGAATGGCAGATCCAAACACACTACGAATCACTCGACATCGCCGGATCGAATCGCATCCATTATCTGTGCTTCAAACTAAATGACGGAATATCAAACCAAGACCTGGATTCGTTGTTAAAAGAGAAATCCCGTACCCATGCAATCCCTGAATGAAGGCGTTGATTATTACCTGAGCCCGGAAGGAAGAGTCGTCTTCACCGAAAAATATCACTTGGATAAGGGTTATTGCTGTGGCAATGGCTGCCGGCACTGCCCCTATGATTTTGAAGGGGTTCCCGAGCCCCGCCGTTCGGAACTCATCGAGTCACGCAACGAGGAAAAAAGTTCTTCTTGAAAAAAGAGTCGAAAAAACTGAACACCCTCAATCCCTCCGGCCATCGGGATGCTTCTTTCTTTGAATTAGTATTTGAGCTGGTCCGACAAATCCCTCAAGGACGCGTTACCTCCTATGGTGCCATCGCAGCCGCCCTGGGCACTAAAGGCAGTGCCCGAATGGTGGGCTGGGCCATGAACCAAAGCCATTTTGTCAAACCCGCCGTTCCCGCCCATCGCGTCGTGAATCGTTTAGGCAGACTGACCGGAAAAATGCATTTCTCCCCACCGGAGCGTATGCAACAATTACTCGAAAAAGAAGGTATTCAGGTGCTCGACGACCAGATCGTCCACTTTCAAAAACATTTCTGGGATCCCAACCAGCTGATCTGATCACTTGCGTTTGATCAACACAGCGCTGACCACATTGCGCTCAACACCCGCATCACCCGGACGTACGGTCAACCGACCCGATATCACCAGGGAAGTGGAACCACCGCCATCGAGGTTCATAGCATCGGTACAACCCAGTTGGTTCAGCATGGCAGCCAGATCGGCCAGGTTGATACCAGGATAACCAGCTCCCCCATTGTCTCCCTCTACTGCCAACAACAGCACGATCCCATTGGCCGTATAACCCAGGGCCGAACGCGGGCGACTGCTCGTGTTATTAATGCTAATCAATTCAGCTATGTCGGAGATCGTTACTTGTCCCCCCCGCAACAACATCGGCGAACCGCCAATGGCAGTGGGAACGGTCCATGACGAACCCCCGGCCGGGAAAGTTTCGGTCGGGACCGGCTGCGGGACAGCACCCTCCACATTGGGACTTGGAATCGGATAACTGTAAATATTTTCATTGGTAGCCCCCACGTGATAGATCCAAGCGGTTGTGGGCGATCCGTTCGCCTGAATACCAAAAGCCGCTCGGGTCGGATAATAGATATTGGGCGGCCTGCTCACCGACTTGATGTTGTGAGAACTTTGAATGTTGCTGTATTTGACCAGACTATACGACGAATTTCCGCCGAAATAACCCCCGTTGATCGCGCCATACACGATCCCGGATTCTTGCGAAACGAATTCACTGACCTTCTTAGCCGTAGCCGATTGTACCGGCTTGAAATCGAAAATCCCCAACTTACTGTCGTAAGCCAGACAAAAAGCCTTTACAGTTCGGCCATTAAAAATTGTATCAAAGCTAAATGCCTGAATGCCACTCGGGAAACTGGAGCTGTACGACGCATTGTACTTCCATCCTGCCGGAAGGGTAATAATGGGCACGATCACCGGAGGCGTGGTACCGCCACCACCACCCCCACCATTGTTCCCTCCTCCACCGGAACCGCCGTCCTTCGAGCAGGCTGCAGTGAATAAAAGGAAAAAAGAAAGGACGAAAAAAAGTTTCGTTTTCATAACGATCATTTAATGGTGTCGGGATATAGCGGACCAGACAGCCGGTTCAGAGTTTCATAATAGAAAAATACTTCCCCGCTGTACCCGTACGCACGATTGAGTTCAATGAATCGATTGAGCAACGTGCGCGAAGCCTGATAGCCATCACCCAATGAGGTCAACACGCCGGGAAAGATCTTACGACGTTGATCGGCCGGTACCTGATTGTTCAGGTCCTTCAACAACTGCTCATAGGCCTCGGCATTGTATCGGTACAATTGCGGGAAAATATAATCCGCATACCCCTCTCGCAGCCAAGTCGGCCAATCCTGTAAATACTCCTGCTTGCTCCAGGGGTAAATGCTGGGCGACCAGGTAACCAAACAACCAGGCTTATGCGATTTGACCAGTTGATACAACTCCTGCCCAAAAGCACTAAGCTTATCGGCACGCCACTGTAGCCAGTCCTCCTGCTTCGGATTGAGAGCAGCTTGCTGATCACCCCCGGCATTGCCGTACGCACTCACCGTAGCCAATTCATACCCTCCTTCGGAAGGCATGGCCGGTAACCGATCATCCCCTTGGATCCCGTCGATATCATACCGCAGTACGATCTCCTCCACCAATTCGTGGAGGAATTGCCGGGGACCCGGATGCAACGCATTCCACCAATAAAATCCATTTTTTTGAAGGAGATGTCCCCTGGCATTTCGGCCAGCCCAATCGGGATATTTCTTGTTCCAAACCGATAATGAATCCTTGTACGAATAGGAGAACCCGAATTCCATCCACGCATGAACGCGCAAGCCCACCGCATGTGCCTCCTCGATCATTTCCTGTAACGGATCACGTCCCTTATAGGCCGGGTCTTGTAATTGTTCTACATATTGATAGGTGACCTGACTGGGATACATGGTCTTTCCGTTGTTCCAAACCACCATGAACAGATCGGTCAGACCCTGATCGCGACACTGCAGCACGGCCTCCCGGATCTGTTGCCGGGAATTCAAGACCGAACTGCCGGAGCTGGTCACCCAAACGCCCCGGATGGGATCTTGTCCCATGACCGATAAAACACTCAAACATCCAAGCAGCAATAAGATCTTCCTCATGAAAATTGATTAACGTACTCCAAATATCGGTTGTAGAGATGATGAGCAGAGGGATACATCGATTGCGGACTCATGAAATGAGAGAATTCAAACGTGATCGCCTTGTCGTATCCGGCGCGCCGGGCCGCCTCCAACTTCAACCGTAACTTTTCGAATTTGATGGGTAAAAATTTAATGGGCATGTCGCGATCGAAAGATTCCGCATTGGTCCAACACTGCATTCCATATTTATTCGCCAGTTTCTTATTGATCCTGAAGAAATCTTCCAGCTCATGAAAATCAATATGCCCATCCTGAAAGGCCACGGCATCCACCACGCCTTGCATCCCCGCAAAAAGCTCGTCCCATTCCCGCTCATGCTCCTGCAAGGAAACCGCATCGGTCTTGGTGAGCGCTGACTGTGCCGCCATCACGGCTTTCTTCCCGTCGATCCAGGGAGAGATGAACGTGGGAAGTCCGCCACTTACCTCCTTGCACTGCTTCCCCAACGTATGAAATGCTTCGGTAGCCCCTTTGGTCTTCCGGCTGATCTCCATCGACAAATACCAGCCCCGAAAGGATGGATGATGGCCGTATTTTTTCCAGACCTCATCGATCACAAATCGATTGGCATCGATCTCGTGCTGCATATTGCCAGTATCCCAATACCGACCACTGTCGTACAATCCAAAATAAAAATTCATCTGGTGCTTGTCGGCCAGCGTCAGGAACAACTCGATCAGGTCTGCCGGTGGCGCATAACAACCCAGCTCCTTCATCAGGTAATCGGACGGATAGGTGATGAACCGACGATACCCCGAACGGATCACGATCACGGTATCGATCCCCGCCGCTTTCATGTGCTGAAAATCACGAGCCCATTCGGCAGCCCCCCAGTTTTGATGGGGAATGTCGTGACTGATCTCGTCAATGAACGTACCCGTGATGCGCATTACGGCATGAGTTTTTGTTCGATCAAAAGTGCTTTCCAATGCATATAGCCCGCCCCGTTCAGGTGCAGTCCGTCATTCGTATATCGCTTATCCAGCTTGCCCGACGCATCCAAAAAACGGGAATAAAGATCGATGTAGTCAACCTTCGATTCCTCACAAAGGCTTCGAAGACCGGCATTTACTGAACGAATGTGATCGTCCTTCCCGTAATGATTCTTGAAGGGTTTGAATTCATCATTGGTCGGCAGCACCGACTGAAAAATGATTCGGGTTTGAGGAGAAAACCGTTGCACCTGCTCGATGATCCGGCGATAATTATGCAGAATGACCGAATCGGGAATGTTCCGGGCAATGTCGTTGACCCCGATCATCACGAAGATCTTAGCCGGACGAGCCGATAAGACCTCATCCAATCGGGCCAACACACCAAACGTGATATCACCACTGATACCCCGATTCTTCACGCGGGGATTTTGCCAGATCTCGGCCCACTCGCCAATATCAGTTATACTGTTTCCTAAAAAAATGATCTCCCCCTCCGTATCCGGCAACAAGCGGAACAGGGTCAGTTTTTGATCGTAATAGGTAGAACGATAACTGGAATCCCAGCCCTGGGCCTGTCCCAACAGACTGAAGCCCACACATACAACGAGCCAATAAAATCGTGCACGGATCATTTAGTTAGAAGTTTCTTTTACGACGGGCTGATGCAAAGGTACAAGAGCCGTTACGATAAAGGCGGGGATGGTTGAGATCAATATCCAAATAAAGAAATTGGAATAGCCATACCGATCGCTGATGTAACCGCTGATCATCGAGGCCGCGGTAAAGCCCAAATAGGTAATGGCACTCCCAAACGCATAATGCGCCAACGGATACTTACCCGGTGCCAGCTGCTGCATGATGAACAAAATGATACCGATGAACCCGAAACCGTATCCAAAATACTCGACCGATATGGCAACCGAAATGGTGAGCATGTCCGTCGGTAAAAACCAAGCGAGATAGGCATACACCGCGAACGGCAGATTGAAGAACGCACAAAGCGTCAGCAGCATGCGACGAGTCAGCCCTTTATTCGACACCAGGTAACCGGCCAATAAAGAACCGGCAATGAAAGCGATCGTACCATAGATTCCTGTCAGCAACCCCACCTGTGCCTCACTCAATCCCAATCCGCCCTTCGCTCGATCCGCTAAAAAGAAAAGCGGTGTGATCTTCATCGCCTGCCCCTCGGCAAAACGATACAAGGTGATAAACGCGATGCCGCCCCAAACCGCCTGCTTCTGAAAGAAACTCCGGATCACATCCACCAACGTTTCCCATACCTCCGCACCCGTTTTAACGGAACGCTCGCCTTCCGTACGAGGCAAAACCCGGGTGCTGTAAAGTCCAACTAAAAACATGACCAACGCGTATAGTCCCAGTACGACCGACCAACCCCGCACATTTCCCATGGCCGCCACCAAACTGCCCGCGAGAAAAACCATCCCCCCATTCGAAAACACCTTGGAAACATTGTAGAAGGTACCCTGCCAACCCACCCACCGGGCCTGCTCCGGTGCACTAAGTTCTGCCAAGTACATGCCATCCGCCGCCATATCCTGCGTGGCACCCATAAAGGCCAGCAAAAAAAAGAAGAGAATCGACAGCGGGAAAAAATGATCCGTATATAAGCTCAACGCCGCCAATCCAAAACAAATACCGGCCAACAACTGCGTGGCATAAATATAAAAACGCCGCGAACGGAACATCTCCAGAAACGGTCCCCACAACGGCTTAAAACTCCAAGGCAACACGATCACCCCCGTCCAAAAAGCGATCTGGCCATCGGAATACCCAAGGTTTTTATACAAAACAGCCAAGGCCGTACCACTCAACATCACATTCGGCAATCCCATCGCAAACCAAGTCGTGGGCACCCACCTCAACGGAGAGCTAGCAGGTTTCATATTGTTCAAGGCAAGCAGTTGATTTTTAAAGAAATAGAGAATTTGGAAGTTAATAAAAATAATTAATAACCCTTGGAAATCACCCCATATTTTTAATTAAGTTCGCAGTTGCTTCGCTATGACATTTTCCCCCTTCATTTCTCGGACCTTGGCCGGCTTGCTGGTCGCACTTTCCCTGCTCAGCTGTAATAAAAATAACGGCGGTGGCGGTAGTGGTGGAGGTGGAAACGGAGGAGGAGGAGGCAATACCACGCCAGTTTGGGATCCCAACGCCCTTCGAGGTGTTTGGGTCACAACCACCGCGAGTACGGCGCTGGACAGCCGCAACAACATCCAGCAGATGGTCACCCAATGCAAAGCGGCCGGCATCAATCACCTGTTCATCGTGGTATATAATAATGCCCGCACCATGTATCCGAGCACGGTGATGAACAACCTGATCGGCAAACCCATCCTGGAACGGTATGAAGGACGCGATCCGTTGCAGGAATGCGTGGAAGAAGGACACGCGAAGGGACTCAAAGTGCATGCTTGGTTTGAGTATGGATTCTCCTCTTCGTATTCCGCTAATGGCGGACCCATCGTAGCCGCCAAACCCCACTGGGCTGCCAGAGACTTCAATGGAGCACTCGTGGTCAAAAACGGATTTGACTGGCTGAATCCCATTCACCCCGAGGTACAACAATTCATGATCGACCTGTTTAAAGAAGTGGTGACCCGATACGACGTAGATGGTGTACAAGGCGACGACCGATTGCCCGCCATGCCCACCACCGGCAGCTACGACACCTATACCACCGCCCTCTATGCCTCCGAAAACAACGGCGCATCTCCCCCACCCAGCGCTACCGATGCCACCTGGCTGAACTGGCGCGCCAAAAAATTGAACGCCTTTCTGAAACGATTGCGCACGGAAATAAAAGCGATCAAACCAGCCATACAACTCACCGTTTCTCCCAGTCCCTATCCGTGGGGATTGAACGAATACTTACAGGACTGGCCCACTTGGGTCGACAGCAGCTATGTCGATGCCATCCTGCCACAATGCTACCGTTACGACATCAACGCCTACGATGCAACGCTGTCCCAACAAAAAACCTATCACCGCAATCCCAATGTGCCGCTGTATCCGGGCGTATTGTTGCGATCCGGCACCTATGTGGCTACCACCGCATTTCTGACCCAAATGATCCAGGCAAACCGGAACAAAGGTTTCAAAGGCGAATCATTCTTTTTCTACGAAGGAATTCCGCCGACCGCCCCTTGGTTCAGCGGACAATACCCCTTCATTAAATAAAACATGATGCGCCGTTTCACCGGAATGCTGCTGCTGCTCAGTATCACGCATTTTCTTCCTGCCCAAAAACTGACACGTCTGGTCGATCCGTTTCTGGGCACAGGCGGACACGGACATGTCTATCCCGGCGCTACCGTCCCCTTCGGTATGGTGCAACTCAGTCCCGATAACGGCGCAGAGGGTTGGGACTGGTGCAGCGGCTATCACTACTCCAGCAACACCATCGCCGGATTCAGTCACACCCACCTCAGCGGCACCGGCATCGGAGATTGGTGCGACATCTCCGTTCTCCCTCTCACAGATACTACAGAAGTATCAAAGCCTAAAATCCTGCTGCCCTTCAATCACCAAAATGAAAAAGCCAGTCCGGGTTACTACTCGGTCAAATTAAATAACGGCATCAACTGCGAACTCACCGCCGATACACGTACCGGTCACCACCGATACAACTTCCCCGGTAAGGAAGGCTGGCTGCGCTTCGACTTGGGCTTCGCGATCAACTGGGATAAATCCACCGCCGGTATGTTGCAACGCATCGATGCGCATACCATCGTTGGCTATCGCTACAGCACCGGTTGGGCAAAGGGACAAAAAGTTTATTTCGCCGCCCGCTTCTCCCAACCCATCACCTACCACCGATTCATAGATGATTCCGTTCATACGAACGATCAGGCCTTTGGTCCGCTCACAAAAGTTCTTCTACAATTCAAACAAGCTCCGAAACTGGGCGTACAAGTTACCCTCAGCTCCGTCAGCACCGAAAAAGCGCTGCAGGAATTGAATGCCCCTGGTCGACCCACATCGTTCAACCAAGTACAAAACATCGCCGAGGCCACCTGGGAAAAAGAACTACAAAAGATCCGGATCGACACGACCGACAAATCCTTCGCCACCCGCTTCTACACCGCGCTCTACCGAACCTGTCTGGCCCCCGTGATCCACAGCGATCGTGACGGCGCGTATCAAACCTGGGATAATAAAAAGAAAACCTTCCAAAAAGGAAAAGCCAAATACACCATCTTCTCTCAATGGGATGTGTTCCGCGCCCTTTCACCACTGTTTACGCTGACACAACCCGAACGACTGCCCGATCTGCTCAACAGCCTACTCCAACGATACGAAGACGATGGCCTGCTTCCCGTGTGGGATATCAGCACCTGGGAGGCCAACACCATGACCGGCTACCACAGCATTCCTATCCTCGCCGATGCCATTTTGAAAGACGTTAAAGGATTCGATTACGAAAAAGCTTACGATGCGATGCGTACTTCTGCTTTCCAAAAACAACGAGGCACGCCCGCTTATATCCAATACGGATACGTTCCGCAGGACAAACACGGTTGGAGCGTGACCATGACATTGGAGTACGCGTTCGACGACTGGTGCATCGCACAGGTAGCCAAAAAGCTCGGGAAGAAGGAAGATCACAAACTCTTTACCCAACGCGCTGGCAGCTACGCCAAACTGTTTGATGCCAATTCCGGATTCATGCGAGCCCGAAAAACCGATGGAAGTTTTATCGAACCCTTCGATCCACTGCTGTCGGAACATGGTTTCGACGGACAATACATCGAAGGCACCGCCTGGCAACACAGCTTCTTCGTCCCCCACGCCGTTGATTCACTCGCCGCATTGTATGGCGGAAAAGAAAAACTCGTAGCCAAATTGGATGAACTGTTTACAGCACCCTCCGAGTTGCACGGAGAAAATGTTTCTATTGATGTAACGGGACTGATCGGACAATACGCCCACGGCAACGAACCCAGTCACCATATCATCTATATGTACACCGCCCTCGGTCAACCCGAAAAAGCCGCTAAATGGCTTCGAGTAGTAGCCGACAGTATTTATAAGAATGGTCCGGACGGACTCAGCGGCAACGACGACTGCGGACAAATGAGTGCCTGGTATCTCTGGAGTAGTCTGGGACTTTACCCCATGAATCCCTGTGGTGGAGAATACCTGTTTGGATTCCCCCTAATCAAAAAAGCAACCCTTCAATTGCCCGCTAACAAAACACTTCAGTTCGAAGTAAAAAAAGAAAAAAAACAGGGCCCTTCCCAGATCACCCGCGTGGAGTGGAATGGTCGATCCATCCCGGTACGATCCATTCAACATGCCGAATTGCTAAAAGGCGGAACCCTCACCTATTATGTTTCTGAGTAAAAGATCTTGGCTCTTCCTATTCGGTTGGCTGCTCAGTACAACCTTACAGGCACAAACGCAGGCCAAGCTCATTCCTAAGAAAGGTTTGTTTCTGGAAACGGCCGAATTAACTTGGGGCATGGGATCGGAGATCAATTTTTTTACGTCCGATCGAAAACAACATCATTATTATTTCACTTGGTGGGAGCAAGATGAGGTCAACCACGCCCCCCACGATACCGAATTGATCCTGGGAAGCCAAAACACCGCCGTGTTCGGTTCTTTTCGGATGAAACAAACGGAAAGAAAGATCGAAGCTCGAATCGATTGTAAGTGGAATCGAACCGATACGGGACTGGCCGAGATCACCTTTGTCCGCCTCTGGAAACCTTATTTCCGGGAAGCTCGATGGAAAGATGCATCCGGCAGAACCATCCAAGCACTCGAAAAATTCATCGGTAACAAACTCGTTGCACAAACTCCCTTTGGCAGCTTTGTATTTACCAGCCCAGTTCCCTTCAAGATCAAGATCTCAGACAATGCCAATCCTGCCCCCACCGATTACAGCGCCCGAAATCAATACATAGAGTTTTACGAGGATAAGATCCAGGTGGACGCACAGCAACGGCTCCAACGTGCATTTCAAGTTGAAACAATCGACACGCCTCCGCAATCGGACACTCGTACGGGTATTAAATATGTTCGTCCCGTTAGAAACGAACATGGCTGGGTTCCCAGCGCCCTGAATAAAACGATTCTGCCTCTTCCTGCCGAAGTGAAAACAACTGGCGGATTTCACACGATCCCCCTCACCCAAATCAATCCCCCGGATTCGGTCGAATCGGCTTTCCGATCGCTGCTGTCCCTGCAGTGGCAATTGAGTGATCAGCACCACCCTCGAATTCAGGTCCTACAAAATCCTGCATTGAATACACAGGAATACCGGATCGAGGTTTCCACGGATGGCATCCGCATTGAAAGTAGCACGGATACAGCCCTTCAATACGCGCTGCAAACCCTGGCGCAGGCAACGGAGTGGGCCAATGGCAGATTACAGATCCCCTGCATGCGTATCTCGGACCGACCCAAATCTGATTGGAGAGGGATTCATATGTTCACCGGTCCCACCGCGCTCGAGTTTCACACGCGAATGTATGAGCGCATCTTGCTCCCTCTGAAAATGAACAAGGCGGTGATCCAATGTGAGCAAGCCCGGTGGAGTGCCTTTCCGGAGATCCACAACCCGATTTCAGTATCGCTGCTCGACCTGAAAAAAGAATTTGAGCTGCTTCGAAAAAACCGAGTGGAACCGATCCCCCTCATTCAGAGCTTGGGACATATGGAGTGGTTCTTTAAACCAAAATCCACCCGGCGGCTGGCCATCAACCCCGATTACCCGTATACCCTGAATACGGATCTGCCCGCAGCAAAAGAAGCCATTCAAACGATCTGGAATGAGGCGATCGATCTGTTGCAGCCCTCTACCCTGCATGTAGGATTCGATGAGATCGGTATGATCGGATTTAATCTGCCAAGGGATAAAGAAGTATCGCTCTTTCGCAATCAATTATCTTTTTTGGATCGCTATGCCAAATCAAACAATAAGAAATTGATGATCTGGGGAGATATGGGACTGGCCCCGGGAGAAGGTCCCGATGCCTGCAACGGTATCAATCCGGCACGGGCAAAAATGATTCGGGAGGCCATTCCCGCCGGTACCTATGTAGCCGATTGGCATTATCTGAATAATCCCGATCCGTCGGTTTACAAAAAGAGTCTGCACATCTGGAAACAAAATCAAAATATTCCGCTGGCTTCTCCCTGGCTCGGGCCCAATAACGTACACGGATTTGTGAAAGCGGCCATCGAAGAAAATACAGGTGTCTTGCAAACGACCTGGGCCGATTTTGAAAGCAGTGAAAAAAATATGTTGATCAACATCGAGCAGTTCGGTGCCTACATCCTCGCGCTCGATTATGCCTGGAGCGGAAGAAAAGAGCTGCCTGATCAACTCCCCTACGACCCCATTCGGGAATGGACTAGACGATTTTATGGTCAATCAAAACCCATCACTTCTCGGGCCGGATATCGGCTGATCGATTCGATGACCTTTACCGATATCACTGCCAAATCCGAACAAGATTCATTCGATGGGGAAAGTTTGATCCTCGACCGGGAAATGGCTGTTAGCGGACTCTCCTTTCAAGCCACGACAAAATCCATTGTACCGGAGGGCAGTCTGGTCGCTGCGATCGAGCTTTATCACCGCGAAATCAGGATCGGCACCATCCCCATGCGCTATGGCGTGGAGCTAAGGTCGGTGAAGGATCAAAGACCGATCTATGCCGAGACAGAAGGACAAGATCCTACTACTGTATGGAAATTTTGGGAAGAAGCGAAGAAGATCGACCGGATTCGGATCGTACTTCGTCAGCCCGGCAGCGGACTATCCCTCAAAAATCTATCGCTGATCGAGTGATCAGGAAGCATATTTGGTTATACTGTTCGATAGACATGGCGTTTTGGCTCTTGTCGAAGTGACGATTTCTAGTACTTTACTGTCTACTAATCGGAAATCTTAGAAAGATAAATTTTTTACTTGACCTGTGAACTATCCCTTTAGGTAGATACTGTTAGCTGTTCAGGCCTTTTTCTGTCGGATGTTATTCATAGTCACTCCAACTTTTGTCTCTTAATTTCTCTGCGAGTTCCTGCGAATTTTTACAGTCAATTGCTATATCCCAAAAATATTTTTTTGATTGCAACATACCGCCACTCGTTTTTTTAACAAAATTTGTTTGTTCTCTATTATCGAGCAGGAATACCTGTAATGGAACTGATTTATTTTCATCAACTCGCGATTGCCAATTTTGTAATTTTTGTTTTGCTTGTTCAATCAAGGTTTCATCTGTTATTTTCGTATTCTTCCATTTTATTTTTGCTTCCCCTAAATTCTTCTCAATTACAACGATTGCATTTATTTCAAATATCTCAGCCACTCTTTTAGACGAATATGGTCCAAAATATTTTGCGCGTCTATGACTGTATGCTCCACCACTGTCAGGGCACATATAAACACTTTGTTCGATTTCTGCAAGACTTCCTGAGCAACTCACAACATCAAGTAAATATTTCCACTTTGGAAGATGTCCATTTCTGTCAAGATATAACTTAAACAAATCAAGTATATTTCTTAAATAATCCGAAGTACACACTTGTTCAAGTGAGCCAACAAACTCTTCAAAGGTCAGAGGTTGAAGAATAATTTTATGCTTTTTTGCCTCCTTAATTTCTTTGTCAAATTGCTCAAATAAGTTATCATTTTCAAAATTGGAAAGCAAAAAAAGTACTTTATTGTCTGCCGTTTGATTGAACCCTGCAATATGTCGGTTAATTTGGTCCTCATAAAACCAATCCGTAATTTTTGTTTCAAAAAAAACGGAAAATGATTTTTGTGTAATAGCTAAGTCTGGAATACTATTTATGGTTTTTATCTGTTGGCTAAAAGTCGGGCCAACAATTATGTTAGTATCTGTCTTTAAAAGAGTTGCTAAAAGTTCTTCAAATTTTCTTGGGCTATCTTCATATAGCATTTTCATAATTAACCCACAATAGTTTGTCAGTGAGTTTTCCTTTTGGTGGTAGTCCGCAAAAAGTGATATTTCTCTTCCCATAACTAGGTTTTATTCTGTTAATTTAATATTACACTGTCGTCTTTAAGCCTTACTTCCAGCTGACTTATAGATCTCATTTTCATCAATCTAGATAATTAATCGCGGTGTATAGGTATGTTTTTTGATTCAAGTTCTAATTTATTATAAATTATCCAACAGGCTTCGAATCTGTTCTAAATTTTGATGGCTACCGGGGTATAAAATTCCGATGCCCACGCAAATTTAACCCCCCTCGAAACTAAACGTTATTCACATGTCTATGAATAAGTTGCACCACCATTGATCGAGTTATCAAGTCCGCCAGAACCACCGTCGCTGAACAAACAAATAAGTAACGACCGATACGGCGCCTGTAAAGAGAACCCCCTTCGCAAATCCCATCCAGGCAGTTTGATTCATGGAGTCCCAATAGGGCTTAATATCACTCAAGGTCATAAGTGGTAACAAAAGCAAGCTGCCGGTTACATAGGCCACCATGGGATTTTGTCCCTGCACCGACAAAAACCCCACTACGCGCTTCCCCGTGGGGCTTTTCAATGCCGACTCCAACACGATCAGAGCAACAAACGCCAGTCCCGAGCACACAAAATAATAACTGTAGTTAGAGGGATCTTTTTTGATTCCGCCCTCCACCGACTCAAAACACAAACCCAATACAAGTAAATACGCACCCGCCTGAAATAATTTATTCAATGAAATAGAAAGTTGTTTCCGCAACGACGCATACATCCCTACAAGTAACAACAGCGTGCCAAATAGGTTGAGGGTCAGCTGACGCGTATACAGCCCGTAAAGATTCCAACCGATGAGCATCAAACCCAATACACCCGCCCGGCCAAACCATTTCGGGGAGGGCACCGTTTCGGACATCAGGCCCTTTAACCACTCCCCCGCAAACATCCCCGGAATCACGATAAACAGATACTTGAGAAAATAAAATTTATACGCCCAATCGATCTGAATGATTCCGATCGAATCGATCGAATACAAATCCTTGGCCCAACCCTCCTGCTTGGACGCAAAGAAAATGGCCATCACCAGCGGAAGAATGGCCACGCGAACCCAAGGCCGATTCTGCGTACAACCATAAATAATCGTTCCGAAAAATGCCATATTGGCCAGCACCACGAGGATGATATCGGAGCGATAGGGGTCAAAGCCCTTTCCATTTGAATAAGTACCCAGGCACATCCATGCAATGGCTGCGAGCAAGGTGATCAGACGAAGTCCGCCACGAAGACGCGGAGAATGGATCTCCTTCCAACTGTACAGCACGATGAAAAGAATTAGAAAGGCAACGATCGATTGAAATTGATGGATCCAGCTTGGCGAATCGGAGAGCACCCAGGCTTTGAAGTGCTGCGAGAAAAGGGCAAAGAATAGAAGCAATCCGTAGCGGCGAAAGGCTGTGCGGAGTAAGTTAAAAAAAGTAGGTGGAGTAAGCGGATGGTGAAGCACCAGCGGAAAGGCCGCACCCATGCTAAACAGGAAAAAAGGAAAGACCAGATCGACCCACGTGATGCCGGGGCGAGTGGGATCAAAAACATGGGTGGGTGGCGGAACTTGTGCATGATACATCCAACCGGGCAACGCATCGCCGAATGCAATGCTGCCTGAGAGCACCATGGTGAGGATGGCGAATCCCCGGAGGGCATCCAGCGATTCCAGTCGTTGTTTCATGTGTATGAAGTTCCAAAAAAAAGGCCACCCTGGAAAGGGCGGCCGTTTTCTTGCTTATGTATACTGATTGTTACCAGCCTGGATTTTGGGTGAGATTCTTGTTCTTATCGATCTCACCTTGCGGAATGGGGCAGAGACGATGCTGATTGTCGTTATACAGCCGGATCTCGCGAAGGAGGCGACGAGCGGCACTGCCGGTATAATCGATGGGCACCTCATAGGTAGCATCGAATACGGGTGGCGCATCCGGAAGTGTGAATTCAAGTCCGACACCAGCGGTCAGTCTCATGTTCGAAGTGGTCTGACCATAGGTTTGTCCGGGCATTACCCGTGCTGCATAGGCGCCATTGTCCCAACGACGCAGGTCGGCCATATGCAAGCCTTCATTGGCCAGCTCAACCATCTTCTCGCGACGCACCAAAGCCTTCAAGCGTTGAGCATTACCCTGAATAGCGGCATCGACATTGGGCATGCCGGCCCGAGCGCGTACGCGGTTGATCGCCGTGACAACCACAGAAGAGGCGGAACCTTTCTCCAGATGCGCCTCTGCATTGATCAGCAGGATCTCGGCAAAGCGCATATATACCCAACCCACTTTAAAAAAGTTTCCGGCGGTACCGTTGATGTCACGATCCTGCAGATACTTCCGCCAGTAATTGCCCAACCCGTTCTGACGAGCGCCAAATGCATTTAGGCTGTCCTGATTGGTGGTGGTGCTGGGGAAGGTGATGGCCTGGGTAGTGGTATTGAATGTGGCCACGGTAGCGTTGATATTGAACACCATGCTGGTGAATCCTTGTACGATCACGGTATCACCCGGTACGACCACCGTTTGCTTCATCCGTGGGTCACGGTTACGATTGGGGCGAGCCGGATTGTAGAGCGGCGACTCCGCGATATTCTTACCATCGGTACACTCGAAGAGATCCACGAGGAACTGACTGGGGAAGTGACTAGATTGTCCGCCCTGGTTCCGAGATCCCTGTACCAGATTCAGATAATTGAAGGATCCGGGATCGGCATCACCATAAGGATAGATGAACATGATCTCATTGCCCACATTGGCGGTCTGACCTGCCTTGCGAAACAGATTTCCGTAAACGGGATTCAGGGCATAGGGACCATTAGCGATGATGTTGTCGGTCAGATCCGCTGCCTTGGTGTAGTACTCGGTCGTACCCATCAGCATGGCCAAACGGGCCGCTGCACCCAGGGATACCCCGCGGCTGACGCGCCCGAATTGGCTGGGCAACCAGTCGAGGTCGACCGAAGAGGCCGTAAGGTCATCGATCAGAAAATCGATGATGGTCTTCTTGGTGGTACGCGTGAAATTGTAGATCTCTTCAGGTGTAGAGGGCGGCGCCGTGAAGAAGGGCACATCCCCGTAATAGGCGATCAGGTGCCAGTACGCAAGGGCGCGAAGCACTTTCGCCTCTGCCTGAACCCGCTTGTACTCGGCCTCGGTCATGGTGGCCTGGGCCTTGTTCATATAGAATAGCAGGTTGTTCGAGCGTTGGATCACTTGGAAGAAAGCCGTCCATAGCTCCGATACTGTACCGTTGGTGGAGTTGTAGGCGCCGGATGCGATCGTGCCATTGAGACCGCGCTCATGCCCCAGCTCCGTGTAGAGGTCCATCTTGGAAAAATAGGGCGTGGGGTTGTTGAAGCCCGGACTCACCGTGCGAGCACCAAACGCATTGTAAACGCCGGTAAGCGCCTGCTGCACTTGTGCGCCGTTGTTGTAGAAGTCGGCCTGCGAGAAGGTCGAAAGCGGGTTGCGGTCCAAGTATTTCTTACAGCCCGGCGCGATAGTGACCAGCACCAGGAGAAGAAGGGAACCGGTAATGAATGTATTTTTCATGATTGAATTTTTTCGGGTGATCAAAAGCGGAGGTTAACACCAACGGTGGTTGTCTTCATGATGGGATAGAACGCACCGGTATTGTTGCTGATCTCCGGATCGAACCCGGGCTCGTAATTGGAGAAGGTCAGCGGATTGACGGTATTCACGTAGAAGCGGAGTTGCTGCACACCGATCTTATCGGCCCACTTCTTGTCGAGGGTATAGCCAAGCGTGATGTGCTTGACCCGCATGAAGGCGCCGTTGCGCAACCAGAAATCGGATGCGATGTAGTTGCCGTTCCCACCCGAGAAGAGACGGGGGTAGCGGGAATTGGTCTTCTCCGGCGTCCAACGCTCCAGGGCAGAGGTGAGACCGGTGGCGAACCAGTTACCGGCGTTGAAGGGCTCAACTCCTACACCAGAGATGTAGTTGTCGCGTTTGGCCACGCCGAACAGGAAAATATTCAGGTCGAATCCTTTGTAGTCGGCATTGAAGTTCAAACTGAAGTCGTACCGGGGGAAGTTATTCCCCATCAGCATGCGGTCTTTAGCATTGAGGGTATCGTTGCCGTCCAGATCAACATACTTGATGTCCCCGGCACCCGTGACACGCGTTCCGTTATAGGGGCTGTTGAAGTTCTCCCCGGGTTGATACAAGCGATTTGTCTTGTAAAGCAAATATGAACGGACCGGGTATCCGGCACGGGATACTTGGATGCCCTGAACGATATCAAGCCCTTTGGTATCCAATACCTCGTTGCGTACATCGCTCAGGTTGGCCGTGATGCTGTAATTCAGTTTACCGGCCTTGTCGCGGTACGTGGCAGAAAACTCCCAGCCTTTGTTCACCATGCTACCGGCGTTGGCGGGGATCACAGAGCTACCGGCATATCCCAGGGCATTGGCCACAGGGAAATCGATCAACATGTCGGTGATCTTCTTCTGATAGATATCGAAGGTGACATTCAATTTGCTCTTCAGGAAGGCAAGATCCACCCCTACATTGCTCTGGGTCGAATTTTCCCAGCTGACCGTCTCATTCGGGATATTATTGAGGGAAGAGCCAGGCGTCAGCACGTTATTAAAATAATAGGCGGTACCGGGATTCAATTGCGCCACGAAGGGATAATTGCTTCCCAGTTCCTGGTTTCCGAGTTTACCGTAGGAGACCCGCAACTTGGCATAGTTGATAAAGTCAACTTTCTCCATGAATTTTTCCTTGCTCAGTACCCAACCGGCAGAGACGCCAGGGAAGAAGCCCCATTGCTTTCCACGCAGCTGGCTGAACCGGGAAGATCCGTCGTATCGACCGGTCGCTTCTAGCAGATAGGTCTGCTTGAAATTATAGTTGATGCGACCAAAGAAACCGGCCAGGGCGAAATCGGCAGCCGAACCACTGGGTGCCCCAAAGGCACCGGTGGCCAGGTTCAGGTAGGGACGATCCGGATTGGCCAAACCGGCACGGGAAGCCGTGACAGTACTGACCACATTGTCCAACCCCTGGAAACCACCCTGCACGCGGAACTGATGATCTTTCTTCAATTGGAAACTGTAGGTTCCCGATGCATAATACTGGTTGCTGTTAAGCCGGTTGTTGGTATATGTCAACAAGGAATCTCCCACCATCTGTGCGAACAGATAATTGTTGGCAGCCGGATTGGGATTGTAAGACGCATAAGCCGTCCGGGCCACATAGGCCTCGGTCCAGGAAGAGCGCGTATTGTACGCGGCCTCCACGACAAAATTGCGGAACACCTCTGCATTTAGTGCAAAGCGAACAGAGAGCGTGGGCGTTTCGGCACGGTTAAGGCCTGAGGCCTCCGCGGCGGCTACGGGATTGATCCGGTTGGTCTGTCCCGCATCTCCGTAGAGTCCATCGCCGAATTTCGCCGGCCACAAACGGGCCATCGAAATACCGCGCTGTACGATCTCATTGGGTGACATACCCGCCGGCTGAATATTCGTTGCCTTGGTGTAGAACAGGTCGGTGGTGAACTTGACCTTGCGGCTCAGGTTCACATCCCCGTTCAACCGCAGGTCGTATTTACGGAAACTGTTATTGGTGACGATCCCCTGCTGATTCAAATACGTACCCGAGGCCAGGAAGCTTACTTTTTCAGAACCTCCGTTCACGATCAGGTTGTGGTTTTGCATCAGACCGGAATTTTGGAAGATCAGGTCCTTCCAATCCGTATTGAATACATTCAGGTTGTCGGGCGGCGTAGTTCGATACCGATCAATATCGGCCTGAGAGAATTGAGCAGCGCCTCCGGCATTCGTGCGATACTCATTGAAGAGGATCATGTGATCGACAGAGGAGACCAGCTCGGGTAAATTCGTAGGTGTTTGCTTGGTCACGAAACTGTTGAAGGAGACGGAGGTCTTTCCGGCCTGACCGCGCTTGGTCTTGATAAGGATGACCCCGTTGGTACCCCGGACACCATACACGGCCGTGGAAGCGGCATCCTTCAGAACGGTAATGCTCTCGATCACGTTGGGGTCAACATCGTTCATGCTGACACCCTCGACCCCATCCACGATGATCAGCGGAGAACTGCTGTTGGTGATGGACCCGATCCCCCGGATATTGATGGCCCCGCCATCGGCGCCGGGCTGACCGGACCCTTGCTGAATCACCACCCCAGGCGCAAATCCCTGCAAGGCCATACTGGTGGAAGCCAGAGGTCGTTTAATCAGCTCACCCCCTTTTACGGTGGTGATGGCACTGATCACATTGCCCTTACGCTGCGAGCCGTAGCCGACAACGACGACCTCCCCTAGGTCCCCAGTGGCGGAGACAAGGGAGACATCCAGTCGCGTCCCCTTCACTTCCACCTCCTGGGCCGTAAACCCGACGGAGGAGAAGAGAAGACGATCGCCGACGGCCGCGGCAATGGAATAATTTCCGGATGCGTTGGTGATGACACCTCCGGATTTCCCCTTGACGGAGACAGAGACTCCCTCAATACCTTTTCCCGCGGCATCGGAAACCGTTCCGACAACCCGGGCGGATTGAGCGAAGACCTGCCCCAGCATGCAAAGGAGGAAGCAGCTCATAATGGTTAGTTGTTTCATAAACACTCGTTTTTGAATGGTTGGTTTTTATGGTGATACAAATTTTCCCTGATGATCAACGGCCTTCGTGCGAAATGGATCGGCCAATTGGTCCAATGCCACTGCTAATTCGATGCGCCGGACGGGTCTGTCGGCCACCCAGTTGCCAAACCCAGATCGCTGGTATAAGGCTGCGACCTGGGGGGCGGGGTCCTCTGCTACCCCCAATTGGCGCAACACCCAAAGCAGATCGTTCCCACTAACAAGATTCAGCGACTCTTGTTTGGACTCGAGTACCAAATAGTCCTGTAATCCGGTGGCCAGCTCACGCCATTGAATAACGGAATCCGCATCGAACCAGGTCCGATTGGCCCAGCCCGAAGGTTGCAAACGCCCGCGCAACAATCCGGTCGCCCCGATCCGCTGCACCGCCGCAAAATGCGGATGCGTGGGAGTGATATCGGCATACGGCACGATATAGGCCTTCGCCTCCAACAAGGCTTGCTGCAATTCCCGAACCGGCACATCCTTTGCCGAACGATTTGTCAGCGCCGCTTTGGCCGCTAATAGTCCCGCCGCCTGACCCGTCAACAACACACAAGGCTGCAATCGCGTTGTACCATTGACCACATTGCTTACACTGATCGATTTTTCCGCGGCAATAATTCCTTTTTGCAGGCGCGGGATCAAAGAACCCAACGGTACATTATATGAAGGCACCGGATAAAATCCCAGATGCTGCGGTGCCTCCGAATTCTTCCGATGATGATGATCGATCGGATAATCGCCCACCGAAATGCCCGTCCGATACAACGGCGCATCCTCGTTGAAAGGGCGTGATAAATGCTGTACCTTAAATCGGGTTACCCCTTGCATCCGTCTTCCCTCCCGATGATAAACCATATAGGGCAATCGGTCGGCCGTCTGAAACTCATCCGAGGCCAAGCCAAGGTGACGAAAGCCCAATTGGGTTTGTAAAAAATAAATAAACCGTAGGGTCTGTTGCTTAGCCGCTTCCAACGCCTGTCGACGCTGAGCCGGCGACAATGAGATCAATGACAAATAAATATCATTCCCATACCCGGGCCAATTGATCATGTACTTCCGGTTGGGCAACTGACCATACGTGATCATCTTCTTCGCATCCACATTGGGCGCCAAACGAGTTTTGTCCAAATAATAATCGGTACAAGCGCCGTCAAATTCACGCGGGTCGTAATTCGGCGGACGGACGATCGTGCAATCCGCACCCGACCCGTAATCCTTCAAGATCGCAGCATAGGTTATATCCTGAATGATATCGTTCGTTGCAGGAACGTTCACATCCTCCCCCGTTACCGAAGAGGCTTCCATACCCACATCAAAAGGAACACCCGCCAGCGCGATCGCATCCCCCAACTCCGTAGCATCGATCAGCTGTGTGGAACGCACCAGCAATTTCTTTCCAGTCGTCAGATGCTGAAACCTCGCGCCACAAATCCGATCGCCTTTTTTAATTACCGCGACCAATTCATAACCGTACAGCACCGTCAGATTCGATTCGCGTGCCGCCATCGATTTGAAAATGCTATCGCCCACATGCGGCTCAAATTGCGTATTGCTCACCCAACCGGTAGCTACCTTATTGGGACCGCCATATACTTTATACAACTGCTCCCGAAACTCGGCCCACAATCCCGATGGCAGTAAATGATTGCCATCGGTGGCCGAAACACCTGCCGCCGTCAACATGCCACCCAACCAAGGGGTCGGCTCTACGATCAATGTACGCGCTCCGGTGCGAGCCGACTGAATGCCCGCCGCCGTACCCCCCGTGCCGCCACCCACCACCAATACATCAACCCGACGAGTTTGTGCATAGGAAGAGCGACCGCTCATTAGATTCAACCCGGCCAACACCAGGATCAGGGGCAATATGTAGATACGCTTGAGCGTCATCCGGGCAATTGAGATAATGTTTTATGTACCTGATACAAGGAACGCGGAATGTGAAAACATCCTTTCCATTTACCCCCCTTCAACGGCAACAACACCTCGCCGCGGCGATTGAGATATCCAAACCACTCGCCATATTCCTCATCCCGAAAATGCGACCAGGTATACTTGTGTACTTTCTCGAACCACTGAGCGCAACGCGGATCTCCCGTGAGCGCATATCCCTTGGCCAATCCCACCAACGTCTCCACATGCACCCACCAAAGTTTTTGATCCCACTCCAATTGCTGAGGCGGATGGCCTTGGATGTCCAGAAAATAAAAAATACCGCCATTCTCTTGATCCCATCCGTATTCTAACGTGTGTAGTAAAATGTCTTTTGCTTTTTCAATCAGGGACTGATCCTGAAAACGCTTACCCAGATCCATGATGAACCACATAGCCTCAATAGCGTGACCCGGATTCAATATCCGTCCCTCGAAACTATCGGACGGCTTGCCGTCCGGATGCACATTCTCCAGGATCAATCCCGAATCCGGCTGATAAAAAATATTCATCACCTGATCGATCACCTCCGGAGCAAACGAATTCACCCGATCCGCCCCGATCAAATGCTCCAACTCCAAGGAGAGATTACATAAGATCATCGGCAAACTGAAATTTTTCAGGGGACGTGTACCCGGCACCACCTTGTTGTACATGCCCTTCCAATTGTCCTGCCGACGAATGATATTCTCAAACGTATCGAGTGCAATCTGCTTCCACTCATCCCGAGGCTGCACCCGGTCCAACGCCGCAAACGCCATCGTCGCAAAACAATCACTGAATATATTATACGGCTGCACCAAGGGCTTGCCCTCAGCCGTCAACGAGAAATACCAATTACCCTCGGCATCCCGTCCGTGTTGCTTCAGAAACTCCGCACCCAATAAGGCCGTATGCAACCACTGCGGATTCGCCTCCAGATTCTTATACATGTAACTGAAACACCAAACTTGACGCCCCTGCAACCAAACAAACTTGTCGGTGTCATACACCTTCCCAAACCGATCCAAACAGGTGAAAAATCCGCCGTTCTTTTCATCACGACTATGCTCCACCCAAAAAGGCAGAATGTTATCCTTTAACTCGGATAAATACAATTCACTGTAACGGGCAACCCCCAAAGAGGTAGCCGCAGCAGCATTCGCAAGCATGGCAAGCAGTTGAATGGATGAAAAGCGAAGCCTTCAAATAAACACAATTTTTTTAAGAATCGGGGCTACTTTTTAATTTTTTTTAGTAAGCTCTAAGTTTTTCGCCCGTTTTTTGACCAAAATGGTTAGTTTGCCTCTCCGCTTTTTGGGCGGATGAACTACCCATGGCCAGCCACCTCCGACTTTTTGAAGTATTCAGCGATGAGAACGCCTCCGGGGTGGTGTTTAAGAATCGTTCGCTCAAAAGACTGATTATCAACATTATAGATCAGAATGGTCATTCCACCATCACCGAACTGAGCCGAGAATTGAACACCAGTGTGCCCAAGGTGACCAGTCTGGTGAATGAGTTGATCGAGGACGGTTTGCTGAAGGACGAGGGAAAATTTGATTCCACCGGAGGGCGAAGGGCCAGTATTTATGGGCTGGTATCGGAGGCCTGTTACTTTATCGGGGTGGATGTAAAACGATATTACGTGAATGTGGGGTTGTTGAATTTCAAGAAGCAGTTGGTCGACCTCCACGAGAAGATCCCGTACAAGCTGGAAAACACGCCGGAATCCTTGCAACAGTTAATGATCATCATTCGAAAGTTTATCTCGGAGCAGAAGATCAAGCAAGAAAAGATCCTGAGCGTGGGCATCAACTTGTCGGGTCGCATCAATCACACCAATGGATATAGTTACAGCTATTTCCATTTCCACGAAGAGCCCTTGGCCACGGTGATCGAAAAGGAGATCGGTATTCCGGTGGTATTGGAAAACGACTCCAGGGCCATGGCCTACGGAGAATATTGTGGTGCGGAGATCCAGAACCGCAGCAATGTGCTGTTCGTGAACATGGATTACGGGATCGGCTTAGGGGTGTTGATCGACGGAAAACTTTACTACGGAAAATCGGGGTTCAGCGGAGAGTTTGGCCACATTCCGTTCTTCGAGAACGAAGTGCTTTGCCACTGCGGGAAAAAAGGTTGTCTGGAAACCGAAGCCTCCGGGATGGCCCTGATCCGAAAATTCCGCGAGCGGATCGAACAGGGCTCCAGCTCCTCCGCGATGCGGAAGAAAAAATCGGTCGGCGAGATCACGTTGCTCGACATTATTCAAGCTGCGCAGAACGAGGACATTCTTTCGATCGAGATCCTGGCCGACATCGGCGAGAAATTGGGCAAGGGCATTGCCATGCTGATCAACGTATTCAACCCGGAACTGTTGATCCTCGGCGGAACCCTGTCGGAAACGGGCGATTATTTACGCTTACCCATCCGAAGTGCCTTCAACAAATACTCACTCAGCTTGATCAACAGTGATACGCAGCTGCTACTCTCCAAATTGGGAGAACGGGCCGGGGTCATGGGCGCTTGCCTGATCGCCCGAAACAAAGTGCTCTATCGTTATTGATAGTAGGGACTGATCAGACAATACACGATCACGCCCGTCACCGCCACATAGAACCAAATCGGCCAGGTGTATCGCACCAACTTCCGGTGTGCCGGCCAATCGCCGATGAGTGCGCGATAGGCCGAGAATAAAATGAACGGAAGGATCAATCCCGCCAACGGAATATGCGTGAATAGGATCAGGTAATACACGGTTCGGATCGTGCCCGCACCCCCAAAAGGTGTTTCCGCGGCAAACAGGTGATGCGCGATGTAGCTCAGCAGAAAAAGGACGGAAAGGATCATCGCCGCCATCATGAGGCGCTTGTGCAAAAGATAGTTCTTAGATTTTACACTGAACAACCCGCCGAGCAACAACAATGCCACGCCGGAATTGATAAAAGCATTGATCCGGGCGAAGAGATGCACATCAAAGCCCAGATCGACCTTTACTTGAATACGTCCCAAGATCACCACGGCAGCAAAGACAATGGCCGAGAACGTAAAGATGAGGACGCGTGCTTTCGCGTCATTTTTTTGCCAGACAGCAGGTAGCATATCAGCGAGATTTTTTTAAGAAGAATATGAGTGCGATCACCCCAAAGAGGGCCGCCAGAAAAGCAAAGGCCATGATGGGAAGCTTGCCGGAGAGGAAAGATTTACGATTCGGGTCCTTCTCCATGGTCAGCATCACCAAGTCATTCGAAAGTTTTTTTAATTCCATCGAATCCAGTCCGCTGTAATACCCGCGAACGATACGAGCCGAATCCAACATCACGAACTTATCGCTGTGCACGAAATTGGAATCCACGCCTTCCCCATCGATCAATCCCAATTTGACCTCCTCCAACACGAAACGATAAATGGAATCGCGGTTGCCGGTCAGGATCCACCATTGGTCGGGGTTGATCTGAAAACGATCGGCCCAGGCCTTGATCCGCGCCAGGCTGTCCCTCTCCGGATCGATGCTGACCGACACAAAATGAACGCGCTTGTTGGTCTTGTCCCCCACCCGCTTGCCGTTGTGGATCGACTCGGCCATCCGTTTCATGTTCAGGGTCATGTAAGGGCAGATCGTCGGGCAACGCGTGAAGAAGAAATCCAGGATGAGGATCTTCCCGCGCAAACTATCGAACGTAACCGTGTCGCCGAGTTGATTGATCAATCGCGGCTCCTGCGCCCGATGCCAAACGGTATCGGACACTTGCTTTCCCTTTTGAACCCGCTGTACCACGGAGTCCGGAAAATAATGGCGGGGCATTTGCGTGGCCGACCCACTCAGGTCAGACACCAGAAAATAAGCCACCAGGGGCACGAAGAGTGCCAATAAAATGGCGAGAAAAGCACGTTTGTTCAAGGTGATACGATTGCGTCGTTCTTAGAACAACCGGGAACCCCGGGGGTTCGGCGAAAACGACTATTTATGTGCCCCATGCTTGACGGGCATGGTAGACTCCTTGAAATGCCGATCGTATTTGTTGCGCAAATTCTTATACGAACTGCCATCCCAGATAAAAGCGCCAATGAACCACACGAAGAGCAGCAAGGGAACCACGATGGTCATGATCATATTGCGGACCTCATCGCCCAGGTGCATGAACACTGATACGATGTAGTAGGCCTTGGCCAAGGTCAGGATGCAAACCATCCCCTTGAACATGAGCACCAGCAGTTCACTGGGATTCTCACCCTTGTGGATGTTGTAGATAGCCAGACCAATGGCCAGTTCCACCACGGTGATGACCGACAACAAAATGGTAGTGTTGCGGACACGCTTCTTAAAGGTTGCGTCGTCTACGTGGTGATGTTCGGTTACTTCTTCGAAGGCGGGATGTATCATAACTTAATAGTTCAGAGTTCGGAGTTCAGGGTTCAGAGTCGTAGTCGTTAGCTTTCAGTCGTTAGTTGTTAGTCATTAGTTGTTAGATCAAGTAGAAGCAGAGGAAGACGAATACCCAAACCAGATCCACGAAGTGCCAGTAGAGTCCGGCTTTCTCGATCATCAGGTAATGGCCGCGTTTAGCGAACACGTCTTTCTGCGTCATGATCAGCATGATAATATTAATGATCACGCCGGAGAATACGTGGAAGCCGTGGAACCCGGTGATGCCGTAGAAATATCCGCCGAAGGCAACGGGACCATTCTTGCGGATGTGCAGGGCATCGAGGTTGGCCGAAACCGTCTTCATCAGGTCGTCGTGATTCATGTTCATGGCCGCTTCGTGCGTGATGTTGTGATCGCTCAGGTGTGCCAAGCTGACGAGCGTTTCATGCGGGGTCTTGGCCAACGCCGCGATCGCCGCTTCATTTGTGACCAAGTCACCCCAGGGATTGACGCTGGTGGTTTGTCCCACGATGTCGAGCCGACCATCCATCAACACCGCATGCTCGCCGGTGATCAGGTGATGCCACTCCCAAGCCTGACAACCCAAGAAGGCTGCGCCCCCGATGATGGTCCAGATCAACCACTTGATCACACTCTTCTTATCGTTGTTGTGACCGGCATGCACCGCCAACACCATCGTCACCGAACTGATGATCAGGATAAAGGTCATTACACTCACAAAGGCCAACGGCAGGTTCGCATGGCCCGCACCGGGAAAAGCATTGAAGACTACGTTGGGATCGGGCCAAAAATTCTGGCTGAAACGGATCGTTCCATAGGAGATCAGGAAAGCCCCGAACGTGAAGGCATCACTCATGAGGAAATACCACATCATGAGTTTACCATACTCGAGGTTGAAGGGGCTTTTTCCCCCGGTCCACCATTTGGTTTGCTGAACGGATGCTGTTGTTGTCGACATGCTATATCGTTTATCGAATGTTATTGTTTTTTATTGTCCGCCGCCCACGACCCAGAAGAAGACGAACAGATAGATCCACAAGAGATCCACAAAATGCCAATAGGTAGCCGCGATCTCCACGGGTATGGTGTTGTAGGACTTCACCGAACCCACAAAGGATCGAATGGCCATCACCAGCAACACGATCACCCCGGCGATCACGTGCAAGGCATGCAACCCGAAGATCACATACAGGAACTGCCCGGCCCCAGCACCCTGAAAGGTTACCTGGTTCGACCATAATTCCTGAAACCCGATCCACTGACACGCCACAAAGCCCACGCCCAGTACCAGCGTCACCCACATCCACAGCCGATAGTTCCGCATCACCCGCTCCCGAAAACTCTTCAGTGCCAACTGCATGGTGCCACTGCTGAGTAACATCAGGATCGTGGAAGCCGTGAACCACAACGGCATGGCGACGGGTTTCCAGTTCACCTGATTGCTTTTTACAATGAAAGCACTGGTGAGACCGGCAAACATCATCAACAAGCTTCCGATCGCCACCCAGAGGGTAAACTTATGCGGATGCATGCGCTTTTGTTCCATCTTATTCGTCATACTCATGTTCATCTTGTCCATCTATCTTATCCAACCGTGATCCTGCTGAGCAACCAGCTCAACATCACCACCGGCAAATACAAATAACTACCAAACATCACGCGGCGTGCCTGCTTCACGTCCATCCCCTGATACAACTGCACACACCGAACGATCAAAAAGGCGTTCGAGAGCAAGACCAATCCCAATCCCACTTGCCCACTCACCGTAGCATATTCACAGATGCCGGTGAAAAAAGGCATCAGCGTAACCGGCAACAGCAGCAAGGCATAGAGCACCGTCTGCAGCGCGGTGAAGCGGGTGGGACCTTGATCCGACGGAAGGAGCTTGAACCCCACCGCCGCATAATCCCGATGCGCCACCCAGGCAATGGCCCAGAAATGCGGAAACTGCCAGAAGAACTGGAACGCAAACACGATCCATCCTCCCAAACTCAGTTCGCCCTCGCCGGCCGTCCACCCGATCAAACAAGGCAACGCCCCCGGAATCGCCCCCATCAACACGGCCAGGGAACTGACTTTCTTCAACGGCGTGTAGATGAACGCATACAAGAACAAACTAAGGGCCGCCAGCGCCGCCGTGAGAAAGTTGAACGCCCATGCGAGCCAACTCACACCCAGCACGCCCGTCAAGATCGCAAAGACCCAGCCGGCCGTTACCGACATCCGGCCCGAGGCGATGGGACGAGAAGCGGTTCGCTTCATGCCCGCATCCGTGTCCTTTTCGGTACACTGATTCATCGCATTGGCACTGCCCGTGACCAAAAATCCACTGACAAAGAGCGACAGGATCCGGTAGAGCGGGTCGGCGAACGACTCATAGCCGCGGGTGAGCATAAAACTCACCACACTGCTGAACACCACCAGGATACTCAGCGTAGGCTTCGTCAACATCCAATAATCGCGTATTCTCGACATCGCCAACGCTGTATATTTTTATAGAACCACCGGCGATCAGTGAGACTTCGTCTCCTGCGCGCTGACCGGTTCTGTTTGTGGAATGAACTCGCGTCCATCCTTTCCATAATCATAAGGCCAACGGTGCACCTCGGGGATATCGCCCTCCCAGTTCCCGTGACCGGGACGGATGGGGGTCGTCCATTCCAACGTATTCGCACCCCAAGGATTGGCAGTACGAACCTTACGCCCTTTAAATATGGAATAAAAGAAGTTGAAAACAAAGAGGAGCTGCGCCGCAAACACCACGATCGAAACCACGGTGATCATCTTGTCCAGGTCCGCAAAATCATTGAACGATACCCAGCCGCGCTTATCCAGATAACGACGCGGTACACCGGCCAACCCCTGATAGTGCATCGGCCAGAAGATCAGATAAGATCCGATCATGGTCACCCAAAAGTGCATGTAGGCCATCGTATTGTTCAGGTACCGACCGAACATCTTGGGGAACCAATGATACACCCCGGCAAACATGCCAAAGAATGAAGCGACTCCCATTACAATATGGAAGTGCGCTACCACGAACATGGTATCGTGCAAGTGAATATCAATGGTCGAGTTACCCAAGAAGATTCCGGTCAGTCCGCCGGAAATGAACAAGCTCACAAAACCGATCGCAAACAACGTGGCCGGCGTAAACCGAATGTTTCCGCGCCAGATGGTCGTGATCCAGTTGAACACTTTAATGGCGGAGGGTACCGCGATGAGTAAAGTCAGCAACACGAATACCGATCCGAGGAACGGATTCAGTCCCGTTACGAACATATGGTGCGCCCAAACCAGGAAGGCAAGAATACAAATCGCGAACAATGAACCCAGCATCGCCATATAACCGAAGATCGGCTTGCGGGAATTCACCGACAGGATCTCGGATACCATGCCCATCGCCGGCAACAGAATGATGTATACCTCAGGATGACCCAAGAACCAGAACAAGTGCTGATACAGGATCGCACTACCGCCCTCATTGGGAAGGATCTCACCATTTACAACAATATCACTCAGGTAAAAACTGGTGCCCAGGTTGCGGTCGCAGAGCAGCAGGATGGCGCCGGAGAGCAACACGGGGAAGGACAATACGCCCAACACGGCCGTAAAGAACATCGCCCAGATGGGAAGCGGCAAGCGCGTCATGCTCATGCCTTTGGTACGCATGTTCAGGATGGTAGCGATATAGTTCAAGCCGCCCAACAAGGAAGAGATGATGAAAAGCGACATGCTGATCAACCAAAGATCCGCGCCGAGTTTTTGTCCGTCGCCAGCCTGACGAAGGGCACTGAGGGGCGGATACATCGTCCAACCACCCGAAGCCGGACCGGTATGTACAAAAATGGAACTCAACATCACCACCCCGGCCAGGAAGAAGAACCAGTAGGATAACATGTTCAGGAACGGAGAGGCCATGTCGCGGGCACCCACTTGCAGTGGAATGAGCAGGTTCGCAAAGGTTCCGCTGAGTCCGGCGGTCAACACGAAGAATACGAGTACGGTTCCGTGGATGGTTACCAGTCCGTAATAGAATTCAGGCTGAATCTGTCCGCCTTTGGCCCACTCCCCGAAGAAGGTCTCGAGGATCGGAAAGGATTCTTCCGGATAGCCCAACTGGAGACGGAAGAGCACGGAGAAGAGTCCGCCAATAATGGCCCACACGATACCCGTGATCAGGAATTGCTTCCCGATCGTCTTGTGGTCCATGCTAAAGATGTACTTCGATACAAAGGTCTCGTGATGATGCTCATGTGCCTGCTCATGCGGGTGGGCAATATGGGCGCCTTCGGAGACGGGGGCGGATGTTTTCACGACTTCACTCATACGATTGGATTTATATAGGTTCTTGGATGGATCGATTAGTTTTTAGCAACGGCATTCACCGGTGCGGCAGGGATCTCTTTCGGAGTGGCCGGGTCTTTGTCGGGGTTGGCTACCAGGTACTGCGGTTTCTTGGAGGCCAGCCAGGCATCGAACTCCTCCTGGGTCTCTACTACCACTACGCCGCGCATACTCCAATGTCCTCTTCCGCACATCTGATCGCAGGAAAGCTCATACACGAAATCCGGATTGCCGGTCTTCTCTTTCATTTCCTTGGTCGTGTATTTGGGCGTAAACCACATCGTGGTTGGCGTACCGGGTACCGCATCCATCTTCATGCGGAAGTGTACCAGCCCCACATCATGGATCACGTCCTTGGCCCCGATCACGAGTTTCACGGGCTTGCCTACCACCAGGTGCATTTCTTGCTCGACGAAAATATCATCCTTGTTCGTAGAGTCTTCCCAGATCTGACCGGCCGGATTGCCGTTGACCGGATCAACGTTCTTGAAATATTTTTTTCCGAGGATGCCATCGGCGCCCGGATAACGGAACTCCCAACCGAATTGCTTGCCCACCACTTCTACCTGCATCGCTTCCTTGGGCGCTTCGCCGGTGATGCGGAACCAATACACGATCCCGAAACCCACCAGCACGGTGAGTGCAATGGCCGGGATCACGGTCCAGATCAATTCCAGCGTATTGTTGTGCGGGTAATAATAGGCCTTGCGGGTATCCGACTCCTGATACTTATAAGAGAACCAGAACAGGGCGATCTGCGTGATGAGAAATACTACGAACGTAACCGCGATGGTTACATACAACATCTGATCGACCAACACCCCATGATCGGAGGCGGGTTCGCCCAGGATACGGCCTTTGAATTTTTCGTTGCAGAGATATACCCCGATCAGTCCGAGCACCAGAAACGCCAACAACATAAAGGCATTGATCCGATTGGTCTGCTTTCGGGTACGTTCCCAACCGCGCAACACCGCCACATACTCACTGGCTTTGGAGATCTGAAAAATGATCACGAAGGCCAGTACCAGGATCGCTAGGATTAACAAAGCTTGCATAACGTAAAGTTCTAGGACGTGATTGGATTAGGTTGAATTCGTTTAGGTTATCAGGTATGATGGATCAGACTTTCTTTGACGAACGGGTGATTCTTGGCCAACAGGGGGGCTTTCGTCAAAGCCCGACCCACTACCCAAAGGATCAATCCCACAAAAAACAGCGCGACACCGAAATCATACACGATCATCGGCACGTGATCAGGCGATACGGCCGGAAATACCATTTGATAAAAATCGAGCCAGTGACCAAAAATGATCATCACGGCCATGAAGGCCACCGTTCCATAATTCCGCTTCGCCCCACGGGTCATCAGGATCAACAACGGCGCGATGAAGTTGATGACCAGCATCAGCCAGAAAATACCGCTGTAAATTCCCTGGGCACGCGGCTTGAAATAAACCGTCTCCTCCGGAATGTTCGCATACCAGATCAGCATATACTGCGAGAACCAGAGATAGGTCCAGAACACCGAGAACGCGAACATGAACTTACCCAGGTCATGCAAGTGCTCGTTGTTGACATACTCCAGATAATTGTTATTCTTCAGATAGATCACGAACAAGGCGATCAGGGCCACCCCCGACACGAACGTGCTGGCAAACGTATACCAGCTGTACATGGTGCTGTACCAATGCGCATCAATGCTCATCAGCCACAACCAGGGGGAAGAAGAAAGGACCGTGAGGGCAAACACCACGATGAACAAAGCTGCCCAGACGGTATTGTTCCAGATGTATTTTTTGCGTCCCTCCAGATCGGCAATCGGATGCTCATCCAGGCTGCGGGAGAGCTGACGCATTTTCCAACCCAGCAGCGACCAAAGTCCGATCGTGAGGATCGTGGCTACGGTAAAAAACGTCTTATTCAAAAAGCCTTTCTTATGATTCAGCACCGGATCTTCCACCACATGATGGGTATCCGTCCAATGATAGATCGAATGATCGCCGCCAAATACAATGGCAAGCAAAATGCCCAAGCAGATCACCCCGATCACGGGCACCACCGCTGAAATGGCCTCGGGCACGCGACGAAAGGCCATTTGCCAGCCGCCCCACGCCAAGGTAGTGGCACAGATAAAGAACATGGAAGCATTCACCACCAACAGAAAGAAGACACTGTTCTGCAACAGGGAAGCCCAGAAGCGGGCGCCTTCGTGGCCACCTTTTGCCCCGTGTGTAAACCAGAGGGCCCCAATGGCCAACAGGCCAATGGCCATGAGCGCCAACGCAAAGGTGTTGTATCGCTTCGGAATGATGAATTGATCGCGGGTTGACATCAGTATTCGTTTTTGTTCTTCGATTGTTTTCAGATTACATGGGCTTGGCGGCCGTTTCCGCTGCCGGAGCAGCTTTGGCGCCTTGCTGATTCTTTATATAAGTGATCACCATCCAGCGTTGCTTGGTGCTCAGCTGGGAGGCGTAACTGCCCATGGCATTCTTTCCGTAGGTCAGCGAATGGAACATAGTGCCCGCCGCCATCGCTTCGTATTTCTCATCGCCTACCAGGGCAATGGGCTTGGAAGGATAGGGACCGTTTCCGTCATTCCAAAGCGGACCATTTCCATCGAGCTTCTTGCCGTGACAGATGCCGCAATTCACCAAGTACAAACGCTCGGCTTCCTTCAGGTCCACGGTCGTGGGATCCAGCGGATTCTTCACCCCGGCCGACATCGCATACCCGGCCGAATCATTGCGATACGGATAGGCCGGCGCCTCCCCCTGAGCAATGGTGCCCGATACCGGCGTGGCGGTATAATTCACCCCGGCCTGTTTCAATGCCTCGGTAGAGGCATAGGTTTCATAGGCACGGCTGTAATTCATGTCCGGCATATAAACCGTACCGGGGTCACGACGAACCTCGGAACAACCCATCCACCCCAAGGTGGTGGCCAGCATTCCGGAAAAGATCAATAAACGTTTCATCAAATTCGGTATTAAGTATTAGGCGTTGGTCGATTTTTGGAACCGCATGGTGTCGTGGTCATAACGACCCAGCCACCAGCCGGTCTCTTTCTCCATCACGGTCACCTCCGTGGCCCCGACGCTCTCCAGGAACTTCTTGGCCTCGGTTTCATTGGTCTCCTCGGTACACTCGATGGCCATCACGAACGTGTCGTCGGTGGAACGGGGATTGAAATGGTCCTTCTTCACAAAAGGTGCCAGCTGACAGAGATAACAGAAGGTCAGTACCATTCCCACGGCGGCAAACAACACGGTCAACTCAAAGGTGACCGGGATCCAGGCCGGCAAAGCAAAGAAGGGCTTTCCTCCAAAGTTGATCGGCCAATCCAGCGTCAATGCCCAAGTAATGAATCCGACCGCAGTTGACGTACCGGTGATCCCGTAAATGAAACCGGCGGTGTGCAAACTGGTGTCGCGCAGACCCATGGCCTGATCCAATCCATGAATGGGGAACGGCGTGAACACGTCGTGGAGCTTGTACCCGGCACGGCGTACTTTCTTGACTGCGGGGAAAAGGACCGCCTCGTCGTAAAAGTTACCGACCACGAATTTTTGTACACTCATAATATATAGCCCTTTCGGGTTATTTGCGGCTTGCCCGTAGCAAACCTGTTAACAAATCAATGATGATCGTCGTGCACATGCTTGGCGGCATAGGCATCGAGCGATTCGTTCTCCACCGGCGTCATGTCCGCCTTGTAGTTCTTCGCATTCTTCTTCAGGATGTGTTTGATCTCGGCAATGGCGATCACCGGGAAATATTTCGAGAAGAGGAAATAACACGTAAAGAACAATCCGAACGTACCCAGATAAAAACCTACCTCCCAGATCGTGGGGGTGTAGTACGTACTCCAGGAAGAGGGGAGATAATCGCGGTAGATCGAGGTAACGATGATCACGAAACGCTCGAACCACATTCCGATGTTCACCAAGATCGACATGAAGAAGGTCACGAACAGATTGCGGCGCATCTTGCGGAACCAGAAGATCTGCGGCGACAATACGTTACAGCCCATCATGATCCAGTAACTCCAGCCGTAGGGACTATTCAAATTCAATCGATTCTCTTTAAAGGCATACCACTCGTAGGGCACGGCACTGTACCAGGCCATGAACAACTCCGTGAGGTACGCAATGCCCACGATCGAACCCGTGAGCACGATCACCTTATTCATGACATCGATGTGCTCGAGGGTGATGTATTCTTCCAGCGACAATACCTTGCGCGTCACCACCAACAAGGTTTGCACCATCGCGAATCCGGAGAAGATCGCCCCGGCCACGAAGTAGGGCGGGAAGATCGTGGTGTGCCAACCCGGCACGATGGACGTGGCGAAGTCGAAGGATACGATCGTGTGCACCGACAATACCAGCGGCGTACTCAAACCGGCCAGTACCAGCGAAAGGGCCTCATGCCGCTGCCAGTGCTTAGTGGATCCGGTCCAACCGAAAGACGCCACACCATAGAACATCTTGCTCCATTTCTTCTTGGCGCGGTCGCGCAAGGTGGCCAGGTCGGGGATCAGTCCCGAATACCAGAACAACAACGAAACCGTGAAATAAGTAGAGATCGCGAACACGTCCCACAGCAGCGGTGAGTTGAAATTCACCCAAAGCGGACCGCGGGTGTTCGGATAAGGCAGTACGAAAAAGGCATTCCACACGCGACCCATGTGCCAGATCGGGAACTGACCCGCACACATCACCGCAAAAATGGTCATCGCCTCCGCCGCCCGGTTCACCCCGGTACGCCATCCCTGACGGAACAGCAACAGGATCGCGGAGATCAGGGTTCCGGCGTGACCAATACCCACCCACCAAACGAAGTTGGTGATGTCCCAACCCCAACCGATGGTCCGGTTCAAGTTCCATTGCCCGGTACCGTAGGTCACCTCCATGGCCACGGAAAGGACCCCGAACAATAGCAGGGCGACCGATACCAGGAATCCGATCCACCAAAGCCGGGAGGGCTTAGATTCGACCGGGCGACAGATGTCTTCCGTCACCTGATGATAATCCTTGGTGCCTTCTACCAGGGGTTGTCTGACTTGTGATTCATACCGAAGTGATGCCATATTCTTTCTCTTTCAAGGTTCAATATCAATGATGCGCCGGAGCTTTTTCGCCCGCAGCAGGAGCATGCTCCTCCCCCGCCGCCGCATGATGCCCGGCCGGTTCGATTAGCTCCTCCGTGTTCCGCACTTTGGCCAAATAACTCACATTGGGCAATACGTGCAGCTGCTCCAACACATAATAACTGCGACTTTCGTTGCTCGCCCGCACCTGCGCGATCTCACTCTGCTTATCGTGCACGTTTCCGAACACGATCGCATTGGCCGAACAAGCGGTCTGACAGGCCGTCTTCGCATCCCCGTCGGCGAGCGGACGATTTTGCTTCTTCGCTTCCAACTTTGCCGCTTGCAAGCGCTGGAAACAGAAGGAACATTTCTCGATCACCCCGCGCGAACGAACCGTTACGTCCGGGTTCAAGACCATGCGGGTCAGGTCGTCGTTCATCTGCTCGATCACCGGATCCAACTTGCCCACCACCTGCTGGTCGCGGTTGTTGGGGAAGCTATCCGCTCCGGTATAATCAGCCCAGTTGAAACGGCGGACTTTAAAAGGACAGTTATTCGCGCAATAACGCGTACCAATGCAACGGTTGTAGGTCATCTGGTTGATGCCCTCGGCACTGTGGTTGGTAGCCGCTACGGGACAAACATTCTCACAAGGAGCATTGTCGCAATGCTGACACATCATGGGCTGGAAGACCACGCCCTTCAGCTGATCCGGATTCGTGGCATCGCTCACGAAATACCGATCGATCCGCAACCAATGCATATCATGATAACGCAACACCTCACTCTTGCCCACCACCGGAACGTTGTTCTCGGCGTTACAAGCCACCACACAAGATCCGCAACCATAACAAGCATTCATATCAATGTTCATGCCCCACTTGATGCCAGGCTGACCATGCTCTCCATATAAGGTTGCGTTCTTGCGGAAATCCGTCGTATCCGAACCCTTACCATAAGCCTCCTCGAGGTGGTTCCGGTAATCCGGAATGGTGTTGGGGTATTTCACCAGCGTAGCCAGCGTCGTCTCGCGCACCACTTCCGTACGATCGTCATAGGTTCCGTGGATCTGCGTGGTGGCCACTTTGTGCTTGCGACCGGCATCGGCCAGCGTCACCGCACCCTGATACGAAACCGTTGTGCCGTCGAATGAACTGAATACATACGCATTCTGTCCAACCCCCGCCGCCGTCTTACCCAATTTCTCGCCGCGACCATAACCCACCGCAATCGCAATGGTGTTGGATTGCATGCCGGGCACCACGATCACCGGTAACTCTATTTCCTTCTTGCCCATGGTGATCTTCACCACCGGCTTTTGCGGATAGAACTCGTAATTGTTGATCTCTTTCTCGCTGCCGTGCATCAGGTCCAAGCCCAACAACTCCTTTGCCATGGGCATGCTCATCAAGGCGTAGTTGTCCCACGTGGCCTTACTCACCCCATCGGGCAACTCTTGCAACCAGGGATTCGTGGCACCGGTACCCGTACCAATCGATGTTTTCTGATATAACACCACTTCCGTTCCGCTCACCGCCGCCGCCGCTTTGATAGCAGCCACAGCACCCGTCAAGGTAGCTGACGAATAATTACCCGGGGCCTTCCCTTCGGAAGCTTCTTCGCGTACGCCATTTTGCAATCCCTCATTGAAGGCTGCTTCCCCACCGGGCTGGTTATTCCAAAAATTCTTAAAGTAGATATCATAGTCGGTGTCCATGCCACTCCACTTCAACAAAGAGGTTTGGAAAGGACGGGTCTTGAACAACGGATGAATGGTGGGCTGCTGAAAACAGGTTACCCCCGCTTTCGGATTCGCATCCCCCCAACTCTCCAAATAATGCGGGGCCGGCACGCTGAACAGACACTGCTCGGTGGTCTCGTCCAACCGCTCGTTGAACGAAACGGTCAGCTTCACTTTCTTCAACGCCGCGGTAAAACGTGCAGCATCGTGATAATTATATACCGGATTAGCGCCGTAGATCATCAGCGTTCCGACCTGGCCGGCCTCCATGGCCTCCACTAGCGCGGTCATATCGCCGTCAATACCCTTACGGTAATTCGCGGTCTGCTTCCAGTCGATCGTAGAACCATAGGCTCCGATCGCCTGGTTGATGGCATTCACCACGATCTGTACGTTCTTGTCGTTACTGCCGCAAACCACCAACCCTTTTCCTTTATTCTTATTGAGATCGGCCGCCACTTTCTCGATCCCTGCCTTCAGCTTCGCATCGGCGATCTCCACGGCACCACCGTTCAAGGCCGCCAACAAACCCATTGCCACGGCACCGGTTTGAGAAGGACGATGTACGATCCGCTCATCGGCACTGGCACCGGTCAAACTCAAATAGCCTTCGAACTGATAATGCTTGCTCATGCTCGGATGCTTCGCGTCCACCTTGCGACCCACGGAATATCCTTTGGCGAATTCAACCGGACTCAGCCACGTACCCAGAAAATCAGCTCCCAAACTCACGATCACACTCGCCGCAGCAAAATCATAACTGGGGAGGGTCCGTCCAAATCCGCAAGCCTCATTGGCCAGCAACAAACCGCTGTACGAAACAGCATCGTATTGAACATGCTTCAAGCCGGTATAGCCGTTGATGATGGCCTGTGTAGAGGGAGAATTCAAGGTCGTGGTCAACAGCACCGTGGTGCCGCCGGCAGCTTTCATCTGCTCCGCGATCATTTTATCGAGCTGCTCGTAAGTAGGAACCTCCTGAAACGAATCACCTTTTTTCTGTTGCGGATAGCGCAAGCGATGTGTATCGTACAGATCCAGTACGGAAGCCTGTACCCGCGCAGACGTACCCCCGTTGGCAAAAGAACTGTTGGCCAACGTATTTCCTTCGATCTTGATGGGTCGGCCGTCGCGTACCTTAGCCAAGACGGGTACTACATCACCCTCTTGTATATAAGTGGTAGCATAATACTGCGCCACACCCGGGATCAGGTTCTCCGGCTTGTTGGCGTAGGGAATGACCTTCTTCACCGGGATCTCGCAACTGGCGGCCAACGTAGCGGCAGCCGTGCTGAAACCGAGGTATTTCAAGAAATCGCGGCGCGGTGCTTTGGCATCGGCCAATGCGCCATCGAATCCTTCGAAGGGAAGCTCCTCACGGAACTCATCTTGATTTTGCTGACGAAACGATTCGTCCGCCTTCACTTCTCCGAAACTTTGCCAGTACTTGTTTTGGCTCATGGAATTCAGTTTGTAAGATTCTGGTTGCTGCTATGGGTTCCGTGATGAATCAATAGTGACATTTTTGGCACTCCAATCCGCCGATGTCCTTCACTTTCACACTATCCATCTTGCCGCTCTTGAGATCGTCATGGAACTTCTCGTATAAGCTGTAAAACTTGTTGCCCCCGGTGCTGTCGTAATTGAAGTTGACCTTGGTCTCGCGGTGACAATTGATACACCAGCCCATGCTCAGATCCGCCACTTGCTTCACCTCGTGCATGTCGGTGATCTCGCCGTGACAACTCTGACACTGAACATTTCCAACCCGCACGTGCTGTGCGTGATTGAAGTATACGTGATCTGGCAGGTTGTGGATCTTCACCCACTCAATGGGCTTGGCCATCGACGGATCCCACTGGTTGGGATTGTTGGGATCGAACCCGGCGTATTTATACAACTTGGCGATCTCGGCCGTACCGTTGATCTCCTTGCCTTCTTCGTCGTAGAGCTTGGGACCTTTTTCGTAGGCATTGATCGCCTTGTGACAATTCATACAGACGTTGGTGGAAGGAATGGCCGCATGCTTGCTCTCCCAAACGTTACCATGACAATACATGCAGTTGATCTGGTTGATGCCGGCATGCACTTTATGTGAATAGTAAATCGGTTGTTCGGGTTGATACTCCTTCTGACGCCCCATGCCAATGGCCCCTTTCGCCACCATGTAACCACCGAATACAAAAAACACGATCGAGATCAACGCAATGTTGGTCTTGTTTCGGAAAAAGGGGATCGGAGCCGGTGTCTTCAGGCCATCTTTCTCATCCGACAAACGCTTGAGGTTGCTGTTCACCTGCATCAGGATCAGCGCGATCACGCCCAATACCAGGGAAATGATCCCGAAAATGACCGCATTCTGATCGCCCTCCGGCTCGGCCGTGCCCGCACCGGGTGCGACAGCTTTGACGATGGCCGCATCATTGATGTAGGCCACGATGTTGTCTACGTCCGGGAGGGTGATCTCGGAAAAAGCAGTCATCATCGAACCATATTTGGCCTTGAGCCCCTGCGTGTAAGGGTCTTTGGCCATGTATGCCGCCGGATTGTTGATCCAGGCCTGCAATTCTTTGTGATCAGCCCATTTGTGCCGCTCCTCCAACCCTTTCAGGGCAGGACCGGTTCCGTCCTTCAGCACGTTGTGGCAGGAAGCACACTTGCCCATGAACAGCGCCTTACCGGCAGCAATATCTTGAGCAAACAACGAGAAAGAAACGGATAGGAAGGAGATCAGGAGGATCAGAAAACGTTTTGCGAACACGTGTTTATGAATCATACGACACGATTGTGAGGGAGGGTGGATAATGGTATCGAAAATCGCCGCAAAAATAAGCCGGCAGGACGAAAATACTCGGTGGTTGGGGGTTTTTTTTATGATACCTTATCGCTTGCGGCTCAATCCCTTTGCACAAAAACCGGAACCTCGAAAAACTTCGGGTAATTTCCGGCTTTCGCAAACCGGAAATGCCGTTCAAATCGGTCGGATTTCCGGACCTTTGCGCCACAAATCACCCCCCATGCCTTGGTACGTGCGACTGCAACAAAAATGGAAAGTAAACGGGTTCCAACTGATCCTGATCCTGATCACCTTTGCCGTGGGGGGAAGCCTGACGGGACAAGTCGCCAAATGGGCCATGGATGCCCTAAAAGTAGAGGGAGTTTGGTATTGGGGATTACTTTACTTGTTGATTGTCACTGCTTTATGGCCAATGATGGTGTTGCTCGTCAGCCTGCCAATGGGACAGTTCCGCTTCTTCCTCAACTACATCAAGAAACTGGCCGGTAAGATCGGCCTGCGAAAAAATATATGATCCGCTTAGCGATCCTCGCCTCCGGCGGAGGCTCCAATGCCGATGCCATCCTCCGATATTTCTCCGGGCACCCCCAGATCCAAATCGTGCTGATCGCCTGTAACCGAGAGGCGGCAATTGTCTATCAAGTAGCTGAATATCATTGTGTTGAGTCAATTCAATTGTCCCGCGAACGCTTCCAGGCGGGGGATGGATACCTGCCCGTTTTTCAGGATAAACAGGTAAGTGGACTGATCCTGGCCGGCTTTTTATGGAAAATACCCTCGGTTCTGATCGAAGCATTTCCGGACCGTATCCTGAACATCCATCCGGCCTTGCTGCCCAAGTTCGGGGGGCAAGGCATGTACGGCCTCCGAGTACACGAAGCCGTCCTCGCCGCCCATGAAACCGAATCAGGCATCACCATCCACCGCGTCGATGAACACTACGATAACGGCGATGTTGTTTTTCAGGCCCACTGCCCCGTCAACCCCCACGATACCCCCAACTCCCTCGCCCAACGCGTCCTCCAACTCGAACACCAACACTATCCCCCCACCATCGAAAACTATTTCACCCAACAAACAAACTCCGAACTAACTCTGAACTAACTCCGAACTCTGAACTCTGAACTAACTCCGAACTCTGAACTCTGAACTCTGAACTCTTCAAACTCTTCAAACTACCCTTGACCACTTTTGTACGATATCATCTCTTATCCCTTTTCATCCTCCTATCCCCCCCTCTCCTCGCCCAGGAGTATACGGTCAAGGGTTTCGTCCTCGACAGCTCCCGCAACTACCCCATGGAAGCCGTGAGCGTACAAACCACCTCGGGCCGGGGCACGATCACCAATGCTGATGGATTCTACCAGGTCCGCGTCAGCGAAACCGATTCGATCTGGTTCAGCTACCTGGGCAAAAGCACCCAAAAGTTTCCGGTACTGCGCATCGCCAACCCCTTGCAATTCGATGTATCCCTCCAAGTCAACGTCCCGATCCTCAGGGAAGTGAAGATCCGGCCTCGCAATTATCGACAAGACTCGATCCAGAACCGACTCGACTATGCCAAGATCTTCGATTACCGCAAACCCCGCATCACCCCCGTCACGCCGCAATACGGCATGGGCATGGGATTCGATCTGCAAGAACTGATCAATATGTTCCGCTTCCGACGCAACCGTAGCATGCTGGCCTTCCAGGAACGATTGCTGCTCGAAGAAGAGGATAAGTACATCGACTTCCGATTCAATAAAGCATTGGTACGCCGGCTTACCCTGCTCGAACCACCCGCCCTCGACAGCTTCCTGCGCGTCTTTCGCCCCTCCTACGATTTCACCAAGAACGCAGACGACTACCAATTCCGCCTCTATATCAAACAAGCTCATTATCGCTTCCGGTACGGACTGCCCCCCGACCCGCGCTACACCACCCGCTTGCTGCCGATGGAGGAATAACTGTAACTTGTCGTAGAATCTACCGCGTATATTTTATGCTCAAATGGATCGGCTGGCTACTGCTACCCACCTCCCTCCTCGCCCAGAATGACCTGCCCGATGTACTCATCGTGAACGGACGCATCGTCGATGGTACCGGCAACTCGTGGTATCACGCCGACGTAGCGATACGAAACGGTAAGATCGACGCCATTGGAAAACATTTACCCCGACAAGCCAAACGCCTGATCGATGCCGAAAACCGGATCGTGGCCCCGGGCTTCATTGATGTGCATACACACATCGAGGACGATGAAAAACGAGATCCGCTTGCCCACAGCTTCTTGTACGACGGCGTGACCACCTGTATTACCGGCAACTGCGGCCTGTCCCGCGTCAACATCGGCCAATACCTGCGCGAGATCGACTCACTTCAACTTTCTATCAATGTCGCCACGCTGATCGGACAAAACGATATCCGCCGGGCCGTGATGGGAAGAGCCAACCGAAACGCCACGCCCGAAGAAATGAACCGCATGGAACAACTGACCGAAAAAGCCATGCAGGAGGGCGCGGTCGGACTCTCCACCGGACTCATCTACATCCCCGGCACCTTCACGCCCACCGATGAATTGATCCGACTCGCCACCATCGCCGGCAAATACAACGGCGTATACGCCACGCACATGCGCGACGAAGGCGATAGCGTCACACAAGCCATCGAAGAGGCCCTGCGCATCGGCCGCGAAGGAAAGCTGCCCGTACAGATCTCGCATTTCAAGCTGAGCGGACAACAAAACTGGGGACGCAGCAAACAAACACTGGCCCTGGTGGAATCGGCCCGCGCAGCAGGACAAGACGTCACCATCGACCAATACCCCTACACCGCCAGCAGCACCTCAATCAGTACCCTGATCCCCGATCACATTTTGGCCGACGGACAAGATTCCGTCCGCGCCCGACTGCAACGCCCCGAGATCCGTAAAGAAGTGACCGCCAGCATCCTGAACCGATTGAAAAAAAGAGGACTCAAACACCTGAGCTATGCGGTAGTGGCCTCCTTCAAACCCGATAGCACTTACAACGGAAAAAGTATCGAGACCATCAACCAAATGATCGGAAGAAAACACAAGGCCAAATACGAAGCCGAAACCGTCATGGACATTCAGATCGCCGGCGGGGCCAGTGCCGTTTTTCACGGAATGGGAGAAGAAGATGTACAACGCATCCTCCGCTACCCGTTTAACATGATCGCCAGCGATGCCAGCATCCGCGTCTGGAACGAGGGCGTTCCGCATCCGCGCGGGTACGGCACCAACGCCAGAGTGCTCGGCAAATACGTGCGCGAAAAAAAATTGATCCCCCTCGAAGAAGCCATCCGGCGCATGACCTCCCTGCCCGCCCAAAAATTCAATTTGAAAGACCGCGGCCTGCTGAAAGAAGGCATGGCCGCCGACATCGTCGTATTCGATGAAAAGATCGTAACCGATGTATCAACCTTTGAAAAACCACATGCCTATTCGGTGGGATTTCAATACGTACTCGTGAACGGTATCATCACGATCGATCAGGGAAAACACATTCAAGCCCGGGGAGGAAAAGCCCTGCGGAGCCAGATCCACTGATCAATCGATCACGAGCAACTGCTTCGCCCCAACCGGTTTACTGCCTCGGGTTACTTGAACCAAATAGGTACCAGTGGTATGAAAAAGATTAGGGACTGACATGAAATTGGAACCGGCACGCATTGAATAGTTCCGGTGAAACAGCAGTCTTCCTTCCGAAGAATAAATACTTATCCCCGCCGGAAAAGACTGACCGGCAATCAACTTGATGGTTAAGGTAGCCTCCCGCTTCAATGGAGATGGATAAATGCCCCATCCCAAGATCGGTTCGAGTTGAGGATTGCTTGAAGGAGTACAAAAAGGGTCGCTCCAACGAGCATCGGTCGTCAACAACGTATCTGTCATTGTTCTCAAAAAGGCGACCAATGCACGTTTCTCCGTTTCTGTGTAACGAATAATTCGGGGCGGACAAGTATCACAGGTATTATTATTGGGATCGATAGTCCCAGGCAAGATCTCTCTTAAAAATCCATCAAGGTTGGGGTGTGGCTTGATTGAATCGCTATAAAAGTTGACCACCTGCTCCAGTGTTTTATACCGGCCGTCGTGCATGTAAGGTGCCGTCATGACTACATTGATCAAGGAGGGAACACTGAACTCCCCGTTTTTCCTGGAAATATTAAAAGCTGCACCCACCCCATTGTCCGCATAAACCAGATCCAAGCCAATATTTTTCGATCCTTGCGGCACAAAAATATTGCGCGTATGACAGGCCTGACAATTTCCTCTACGCTCATCCATGAACAAATCCTTCCCTAGATTCTCCTCCGCCGTCAAGTTTACCAATGGTACAATAGACGGATTCCCATTCGTCGTGTTGACCCCTATCCGATACCTGGATCCAAAGGTGTTCATACTGCGTATAAACTGGGCTAACGCTTGTGAAATACGCAAGGACGTTACCGTCGTTGAACCAAAAGCTGCCCGAAATAGCGGTGCGTAATAAGACTTAGCGGTTACCCGCGCCACCAGCGTGTCCAAGGTCAATCCCATTTCCACATTGCTCTGAATAGGCATCAACGTCTGTATTTCCAATGTTCTTGCCCGATTGTCCCAAAAAAAGGCACTATCCTTTTGGAAGCGAGCATGTGCCAGACTCATGGAATTTCGATGCGTCAACTGCCCATCAAATCCCACACTAAAGCGAGCGGTATCAGTAAAGGCGAACTGCTGTTGATGGCAAGAAGCGCAGGAAATCTTTCGATTCTTAGAGAGTTCCACATCATAAAAAAGTACCCGCCCCAACGTGGCCCCCTCATCCGTGGTCCGGTTATTGGCGGGCATATTATCCATCTCGGATAGGTTATTCACTATGTCTGACGGAAAAATGATATTGGAGTAGTTATACGGCGTCGATGGTAAATTCAGACAGTCCCCCTGCAGCCGCTGGGTCATAAACGAACATAAAACAATCAACGAAGCAAGGATGACTATGGCCTTAAGTCGCATGACTTGTAATTTAGGTCCGTTAGACAAGGAATAAAACGAAAGGTTTAATCAATATTCCATTAACGCCCCTACGGCATTGGCCAACCTCGACTTGGCCAGGAACTGTTGTTCCAATTCGAGGCTGAACGGCACCGGTGTATCGAGCGAAGCACACCGCATGACGGGTGCATCGAGATATTGAAAACAATGCTGTCCGATCCAAGCACTGATCTCCCCGCCAATGCCTCCGATCAACGTATCCTCGTGTAGTATCAAAATGCGACCGGTACGTTTCACCGATGCTCGAATCGCTTCATAGTCCAACGGCAATAAGGTCCGCAGATCGAGAATATCAATGGAAAGACCGGGATTGGCTTGTGCGTATTCCAGCGCCCAATGCACGCCACTGCCATACGTAATGATGGAAACCTCATCGCCCTCCTGCACCAAGCGTGCTTTGCCGATCTCGATGGAATAATAGTCGTTGGGAACGGTACCGCTCACCGAACGATACAAGGCCTTGTGTTCAAAGAACATTACGGGATTGGGGTCGTTGATGGCGGCGATCAACAATCCCTTGGCATCGGCCGGTGTGCTTGGATAGACCACTTTTAGTCCGGGTGTATGCACAAACCAGGCCTCGTTGCTTTGGGAGTGAAAGGGACCGGCGCCCACGCCGCCGCCGGTGGGCATGCGAATCACCACATCGGCGTTCTGTCCCCAACGGTAATGGATCTTGGCGAGATTGTTTATGATCTGATTGAATCCGACGGTCACGAAATCGGCAAACTGCATCTCCATCATGCTCTTGAAACCCTCGAGCGACAAACCCAAGGCCGCTCCCACGATCGCACTCTCGCAAAGCGGTGTGTTGCGCACCCGCTCCTTCCCAAACTTTTGAACAAACCCTTCTGTAATCTTAAAGGCGCCCCCATACTCCGCAATGTCCTGCCCCATCAATACCAGATTCGGATGCTGCTCCATACTCTGCTCCAACCCCGCCTTGATCGCATCAATCATCCTCAACTCCGAACTCTCAAACTCCGAACTAACTCCAAACGCGGAACTAACTCCAAACGCGGAACTCCGAACTCCAAACTGCGTTTTCGCGTACACATCATCCACTTCAGCAGCCTCCTCCCCGAAAACGCCCGTTGCTTGAAACCCAACCGCCAACTCCGACTCGATCCGGTCCTTGCATTCCTGTCGGATCTCCGCCACTTTCATCTCTGTCAGCACACCGGTTTCGATCAACCAGCGCTGGAAATTTTTAACAGGATCTTTTTGTTCCCACGCCTCAAAAAGATGGGGCGGTACATACTTGGTGCCACTGGCCTCTTCGTGTCCGCGCATCCGAAAGGTCATGCACTCGATCAAATACGGTTTCTGTTCGCGGATGCAATACTCCCGAACGCCTTTGATCGTATCATAAACGGTCAGCAAATTATTTCCGTCGATCTGTACGCCTTCCATGCCATATCCCTTAGCCTTATCGACCAACGATGCGCAGCGATACTGTTCGTTCACCGGCGTGCTAAGTCCGTACCCATTGTTCTCAATGATAAAGATCACGGGCAAGTCCCACACCGCCGCTACATTCAAGGCTTCGTGAAAATCGCCTTCGCTGGTACCACCATCGCCGGTGAAGGCCAGTGATACTTTATTTTCGTGTCGCAACTTATGGGCGAGTGCCACGCCGTCCGCGATGGCCAATTGTGGCCCGAGGTGGGAAATCATTCCACAGATATGGTGTGCTCGGGTACCAAAATGAAAACTTCGTTCGCGACCCTTTGAATATCCCGTTGCCAATCCTTGCCATTGCATGAAAAGTTTGCTCAGCGGCATATCACGGGTGGTGAACACGCCCAGGTTCCGGTGCAGCGGCATGATCCACTCGTCCGACTCCAAGGCCAGTGTGGCGCCGACAGAAATGGCTTCCTGTCCGATACCACTGAACCACTTGGAGATCTTTCCCTGGCGAAGCAGGACCAACATCTTCTCCTCGATCATCCGGGGCCACAAAATAGCCCGGTAAAATCGGATCAAGTCGTCGTGGGTATGTTGCTTGCGATCGAATGTCATGATGCGAAGATAGAGCAGCCCGTGGGGTTTAGGGTTGAGGGTTTAGCGTGTAGGGTTTAGTTTGGAATCCATACGTTAGGTTACGACCAGTTCATAGAAATCCTGCTCTTGCAAGTACCGCTGGGCGAGTTCGCGGAGTTGCTCGGGCGTGATGGATTTAATGACCCGGATGGTTTGGTAAAAATATGCATCGGTGCAGCCGTTTAGGATGAGGTTTTTCCATCGACCGATTATATGAAAAGGTCCGTCCAGGTCCCCCAACAACGAGCCCATCAGGTAATTCTTCACGAGCGACAACTCATCGTCATCCACCAGTTCTTCCCGAAGGATCCGCATCTCCTTATATATCTCTTGAATGGTGGCCTCACAAACGTCCTTGCCCGCTTCGGTGCTGATCATCCACCCGGAGGCCTGCAGCAAGTTCATCAGGTAGCTGTGAATGCCGTAAGTGTAGCCCTTGTCCTCCCGAATATTACTCATCAACCTCGACCCGAAGAATCCTCCAAAAAGGGTATTCAACACCATCGAGGGCTGGAAATCGGGATGCGAACGGTCCGGGAAAGACCTTGCCAACCGGATCGCACCCTGTACGCCCGTGGGATCATTCTCGATCCGATATTTTTTTTGCTCTGCCGGATGAAAGAGATGCACCGGGCGATCTACTTTCCGATTCGGGAGATCGCCGAAGTGCTTGTCCAACGACTCCCGAAAATTTGCCGGCAACTTCCCCGCTACGAACAGCATGAACTCGCCGTTCCGGTAGTACCGATCGTAAAAACGCATCAGCTGCTCGGTCGTCAAGGCATCAAAATCGGCCGCCTTCGTATACCGACCATACGGGTGATCGGCCCCGAACAGATACGCGTCGATCAACCGGCCCGCCACAAAATCACATTTTTTCAAATTGACCGACAACCGCTGTTTCATGTTCTGGACATAGATCGATAATTCCTCCGCCGGCATGGTAGAATCCGCGATCAGCTCCCGCACCACGGGCAGCAAGGTGTCGATGTGCTTGGATAATCCATGCAGGGAGATCGTGGCCGTTTCATTGAAACAACTGCGCTGCAAAAAAGCCCCGTGATATTCGAAGAACTCATTGATCTGAAACGCCGTGCGCGTGGAGGTACCGTTGCGCAATAAAAAATTGGCCGTCGCCGCCTCCAGGTTGGCCGATTCATAACTGTTGCCCGACCAGAATACCCACTCCACCGACATGACCTCCTCGGCCCCGCCATTGAACGCATACACGGGCACGCCGTTGCGCAAGCTGAACGACTCTACCGTTGGCAAGGTCAATTCAAAATCGACAGCATCCACGATCGGGGGCGACTGGGTACGATCGAGACTCATGCGGGAACGGATTTAGCTCGGTAATACAAAACATTGGCATTCGAGGGACGAAACACGTTTCTGGCCTGATCCAACAGCTCCGGCACGGTAACCGCCGCATAGCGCGCCAACTCCGTATTCATCCACTGCGCATCTCCCAACAACTCATAATAAGCCAGGCTGTTGGCCCGGTTCATCAAACTCATGTCCTCAAAGGCGATCATGCTCTCGGTCTTATTCTTCACTTTTTGTAATTCAGCTTCCGACACGCCCTCCTGTAAGAGCCGATCGATCTCCAACTGTACCGCCGCTTCCGCCGCTTCCAACGTCACGCCTTGGACCAATTTTCCTTCGATGGTCAGCAACCCCCGATCGGTCGATCCGAAATGATAACACTCCACATTGCTGAATAATTTTTGTTCCTTCACGAGCGACTGATGCAAGCGCGCCGAAGCCCCGCTGCCTAAAATATCCGTCAGCATGTCCACCGCCTGATACCCGGCTTCCATCCGCGCCGGCATGTGCCAACACATATACAACGCATCCAGCGGAACATCGGCCCAACGCTCCAACCGACGCATGGCCGTTTGCTCCGGCTCCGCCGGCAATCGACGCTCATAGGCCGTGCCCCCCGGAATATCACCAAACCATTTTTCCGCCAAACGACGGATGTCGTCGGTTTGCACCGGACCCGCTACGACCAAAATGGCGTTCGAGGGACAATAATGCTTCTTAAAAAATGCCTTCACATCCAATAGCGTGGCCTCCTCAATATGCCTCAATTCTTTTCCGATGGTCATCCACCGATACGGATGCCTCGTGTAGGCCAACGCCCGCAGAGTATGCCCAACATCCCCGTAGGGCTTATTGAGATAATGCTCCTTGAATTCCTCACAAACCACCTTGCGTTGCACATCCAGACTCTTGTCGCTGAACGCCAGCGACAACATCCGATCGCTCTCCAGCCAAAAGGCCGTCTCCAAATTCACCGCCGGCAAACTGATATAATAATTGGTGAGGTCGTTGGTGGTATACGCGTTGTTCTCGCCACCGGCCCGTTGCAACGGTTCATCGTACTCCGGAATGTTCACCGAGCCACCAAACATCAAATGCTCGAATAAATGGGCAAAGCCGGTTCGTTCCGGATCCTCGTCACGAGCCCCTACATCGTACATCACATTCAACACGGCATTGGGCGTGGTAAAATCGGGGTGGACGATCACCCGCAAGCCGTTCGACAACTGAAACCGTTCAAATAAGATCATGGCGATGAACCGCAAAACTACCGAATGCGGAGCACCCGGAACTCGAGTTCACCGATCTTTTCCTCGCGCCGATAAATGATGCGCACCCGCTCCCCCGCTTTTTGAAGCTGGATCTTGTAGTCGTTCAGCACCCCATTGAAGCTTTTATTGACGGCGATCACCTCATCCCCCTCCCTCAATCCGGCCTCGGCCGCCGGAGAACCAGGTGCCAAATACCCCACTTTTATTTTATTGCCCACCAAGTATAACTCCACGCCAGAATACGAATAATCAAAGGCATCCCCCAAAAATCGATTGGGGGAGAGGTGCATTTCTTTTTGAGGATAATTCACCACCACCTGAAACCGACGCAGAAGATCGTTGCCGATCAATCCCGCCCACTCCGGATAATTGGTGACATTGTAATCATCGTTGAAGATGTTGATGGGCACTTTCCGAAAACGGTAGGGACCGATCCGAAACTGACGCAGCGTGGTCAGCTCCATCTCGATCCGCCCCCCAATGCCCTCCCCCGATTTGATCCAACGCTTGCGCGTTCCATCCAACACGCCCGAGGACTTGACATATCGGCTCGAAAACAAAACATTCAGCCCCGCTCCTACATCCACCAAAAAAACTGGCTCGTCAATGCCCAAGTCCTGCACATACGCCGGGTGACTCGGCAGCTTATCCATCCCAAGCTTCATCGTAAAGCCTCGTTTCGGATACACCTGAGCCCCCGGCGCAAACCAATCCATCTGCAGGGCCTCCTGATCGATGCTGATCACATATCGACTCAATAAGGAATACCCGATGATGCCATCGATCCGCACGCCATAAACAGCCGTCAGCACCGAGTAATCATTGACATGAAAATCCAACGAATCAACCTGCAGGCCGCCCAGACGCATCGACCGCCCCGTCAAAAAAGGAACCTTCCGAATACCCCCCACCCCCTTGATCGCATACCCGCTGGGTACCGGCTTCAGCCCGAGATACGAGGCAGTGGACGAATCCAGCGAGATCCCACTGCTGCCCGTATCAAAAATGAATTGCAACGTATCCGGAAACGGAAGCATCTGCGCCGTCACGATCATCACCCCGCCCGTCACCTGCAAAAAAGGGGTTCGGGTCAACGGACGCACCCCTGACACCTGCGCCTGTAAACTTCCTAAGAAGAAATGTGTTACTAATAAAACCTGCAGAAAACGCATACTGTAAAAATACGTTGAGGAGATGAGGAGATGAGAGGTTGAGCAAAACTCCCACCTTTTCCTCATCTCCTCATCTTCTCATCTACTCATCTTCTCATCCCCTCAACTACCTTTGCCACATGAATCTAACTGATATTTACGCCAAAGCCTCCCGATTCGAGTTTCTGACATTGGAGGAAGGAATGCATTTGTACCACGAGGCGCCCCTGACCGATCTCATACACATCGCCGATGAGTTGCGGAAGATCCAGGTGCCGCACGGCAAAGTAACCTGGCAGATCGACCGGAACGTGAACACCACCAACGTCTGCATCGCGAATTGTAAATTCTGCAATTTCTACCGCATCCCCGGTCACCCCGAATCCTATATCACCGATATGAACACGTATCGGGAAAAGATCCGGGAAACCCTTCGCTACGGCGGTGATCAATTGTTGCTCCAAGGCGGTCATCATCCGGAACTGGGACTACAATACTACGTCGACACTTTCCGACAGATCAAGGACGAGTTCCCGGACATCAAATTGCATGCCCTCGGCCCACCCGAGATCGCCCACATCACCAAACTCGAAAAAAGCACCCACCACGAGGTGTTAAAAGCGTTGAAAGAAGCGGGACTCGACTCCCTCCCCGGTGCCGGAGCCGAGATACTGGTCGACCGCGTACGCCGCCTCGTCAGCAACGGCAAATGTGGTGCACAGGAATGGCTCGACGTTATGCACGAAGCCCACAACCAACACATCACCACCTCCGCCACCATGATGTTCGGTCACGTCGAAACCATCGAAGAACGCTTCGAACACCTGATCAAGATCCGCGACGTCCAAGCTAAAAAACCCCCCACGGCCAAAGGATTTCTGGCGTTCATTCCGTGGACCTTCCAAGATGTTGATACATTACTGGCCAAGATCCGCGGCGTACAGAATCTGACAACGACCGAGGAATACATCCGCATGATCGCCCTTAGCCGCATCATGCTGCCCAATGTGATCAATATACAAGCTTCGTGGCTGACCGTAGGCCGACAAACCGCCGCGATCTGCCTGCATGCCGGTGCCAACGATTACGGATCGATCATGATCGAAGAAAATGTGGTCAGTGCCGCCGGCGCCCCACACCGATTCACCTACAAAACCATCCAGGAAGCCATCCTCGAAGCAGGCTTCGAACCCCAACTCCGCAACCAACAATACGAATGGCGGGAGATCCCCGAAACAATCGAAGAACAAGTCATTCAATACTGATCATGAATAAGTCCTACCCCCGCTTTCGTCGCATCGCCCAATGGGAAGGCTATTCCTACCTCGCGTTGCTCGGCTTGGCCATGCCCCTGAAATACCTGGCAGGCATACCCCAGGCCGTCAGTATCGTCGGATCCGTTCACGGATTTCTGTTCGTAGCGATGGGCCTCCTCGCACTGGAGGTACGCCAAGAAGCCAAACATCCTTTCACTTGGGTGATCACCGCCTTCCTCGCATCGATCATTCCGTTCGGAACGTTTTTTTGGGACAGGAAATGGAAAGAGGAAGAGATGAGGGGATGAGCCTTCGGCGTTCAGCGTGGGAGTTGATACTAGAAAGACCGAAGCACCCGACCCGGATCCGTATCCTTCCGGTCGCGGTCATAGATCAATGCGCCCACCGCCCATTCCATCGGCATCTGAAAAAGCATTTGCAGTTCTATCTTGATGGATTCCGAATAACTATTGGAAGGCTCCAACTCAAATACCAGCGACGTGAATTTTTGATCGAGGTTGGGCACCTCATAGGGACTGCGAAGCTTGTAGGCACGAGACCCGATCCGCACCTGTAACCCCTGTAATTGCTGATAAGCGGCCCGAAATTTCTTTTTGGCCTCGGCATGATCCTCCGTGGTGACCAACCTCGCCTGCCAACTGATCACCGACCGACCACTCAGCGAATGCTGCACGAATTGTACCCCTTCCGCCTCCGACAACTTGACTTTTGATTCAAAACTGCTATCCCCCGGCTCCCCCATCAAATTCGAATACCCGTTGGGATAATCCTCCAACACTTGCTTCACCGCAGTGGCCAACTCATTTTTCATCCCCGGAATCCGCAACTGCGCCAAAACCAGCGTGGGGAAAAGTGCAAGGATAACAATCAGGTGTTTGATTGGGTAGAATTTGTACCAATATTACGAAAAGAAGGGTGAAGGATGAAGGATGAAGTGGTTGAAGGTAGATAGTTGAATGGGCGCCACCCTACGCCAAGGCTGGCAAGGTTGGACATCGGACCTCCTCGGCCTTCTGACAACACTGCGGACGGCGGTCAGCGGACCGAATCAATTGAGCGAAGCTCAATTGATTCGTACATCCCTCATATTCCGCTCCATGAACCGCGGCATTTGCGGTTGCGTACTCTTACCGGCCATCCGGTTGAGATTGAAGAGCAGGCTTACCATAAAATAGCGACGAAGCACCATGCTGCGCACATCCTCAAAATAGTTGTCGCCGGTGTTTCGGGCAATGCTCTGGTTCTGGTTCAGCAGGTCGTTGATCGTAAACTTCAACTCCGCATTCTTCTTTTTCAGGAACTGCTTGGCGAAGCTGGCATTCCACAGCGGGATGTTCTGGTTGAAGCCAGCGGCACGACCCGTATTGATATAATAATCGATGTCGGTCGATAAGATATAATTCTTGGGGAAGGTATACGCCACATCAAAAGAATAGGTCTGCGACAGATACGATTCGTTCAAGGCCGTGTTGACAGAGTATTTGATATTGTAGTACGACAGGCTTCCCTTGAAGGCCAGGTCCCATTTTTCCTTCAGGTTGAAATTGGCCCCGACCGTTTGCGTCAGCGTGATGGTCTTGCCGACGTTCAACTGCTTGTAGAGTTCGCTGACGTCTCGGTTGTACAATACAACGGAGGTGAAGTTCAAACTAGATCCTTTGAGTTTGGCGTTCTTGAACGGCAGTCCAACCGTAAAGAAGGCAGAGGTCGTAAGGGCTCCGTTCAGATTGACCGGACGCGTCAGCTGAATGCCCTTGCGCAAGGTATCAATGCTGTTAACGATCTTGTTCTGAACGGCATTGACGTTGATGTTGGCGGCGATATACTTGAACGTTACCATGTCGAACGTGTTGAAGTTCAGGTTCACGTTGTGCGAGAACTCCTGGTCCAGTGCCGGGTTACCGGTACGGACAAAAAGCGGATTGGAAACATCCAACACGTCCTGCAATTGGGTCACGCTGGGCTGATTGGTACGACCACGATAGTTGAACCGCAATCCCTTCGTCCGACTGGGGGTCCAGTTGAAACTCGCTTGCGGGAAGAAATTCGTAAAGGACTGCTGGGTCACGGAATCTTTGCCCAGGATCGCCTGATAGCTGTCGCTGGTCAGTGTAGCCCGCTGCACCCCCACGCCCAACTGATAATTGTATTTCTTTTCCTGCACGCGGAAATTAGCTCCGAAACGACTGGCCTCAAATGTATTTTCGAAACGATTGGTCAACAATAGATTCACGATGTCATATTCCTTGGAAAGGGTATTGTAATTGAACGTGCGTCGGTCGGAGGTGTTCTTATTCAGGGTATAGGCATAATTGAGCTCCAGGATCTTGTTTGCCGCCAGGGGTTCGGTATAAGAAGTACTTAATACATTGTTGCGGGTGAAGGTCTCCTGTAAATTCTGCTGATTTTGGTTCAACCCTCCCTGTGAACTGCCATCGGGCTTGAAGAAATAGATGGGCGAACGGTTGTAGCCTTCGCTCTCGCTCTCCCCGTACGTATTGTTCCACCCCAGCGTAAAGGTTCGGCCGATCTTCTGGAAACGACGACGATACAACAGGTTATTACCGGCATTCAGACCATCGCGCACGTTGGTGTTCACCGTGTTGCTGGTCAATGCCAGGTAGTTCAGCGTGGGCGATACGGAGCGGGTCCAGGAACTGTCTTCATTAAAATTATCCGATCGCTGAATCGTCAGGCTGGGAGTATACAGAATGGAGTTCATGGAATCGATCGTGTACTCGATCCGCATGTTCACGCGATGATTCTCATTGGTGTTGTCGGAGTAGCTGTTTCGGTTCAGGTAAGCGATCGAATCGCCGGGAAAGAACGTTTGGCGATAGGTCTCCTGCCGCTGCTCGTTGTTCGTACGCGAGAAGAAATAACTGCCGCTGGCTTTGAGCTTGGTTTTGTACTCGGTATTGAAGTTCAATCCGGCCGAAAGCGAGGTCGTGATACCGGTAGGACCTGTACTCGGACCAAACCCGCCAAAACCTCCACCGCCGCGCGTGGCGATCATCGTCATTCCACCACCGCCGCCGCCGCCAAATCCACCACCACCACCGCCGCCACTGCCACCGAAGCCGCCGCCACCACCACCGCCACCACCAAATCCGCTGAATCCACCCATCGAACTGATGATGTCCGAAAAGGAGAATCCCTGTTTGTTGATGTTGTTGGTGTTGAAAAGAACCGAAAGTCGATTGTTCCCGTTGAAAACATTCGCACTCAGATTACCCTCGTAACGTCCTTGATCGCCATGAGCGGCCAGGGCCCGACCAAAAACGCCCTTATTTTTATCTTTTTTGAGTTTGATATTGATGGCTTTGCTGCGACTGCCATCGTCCACCCGCGTGAACCGTGCTTGCTCACTCATATCATCGAACACCTGAACACTCTCCACCATCTCTGCCGTCAAGTTTTTGGTGGCGAGTTTAGGGTCGTTTCCGAAAAATTCCTTCCCATCTACATAGATCTTCTGAACCGACTCCCCTTGTGCCGTTACCCCTCCGTCCTTATCGACCTGTACACCTGGAATTTTTTTCAACAGATCCTCTACGGTGGCATTGGGACGGGTCTTAAAGGCATCCGCCTTGAATTGAACCGTATCGCCCTTGATCTGAACAGGTGCTTCGGTATTGATCACGACGCCGGTGAGGGTTTTGACTTTCGGAGCGATCTTCAGGTCGGTCAAGTCGACCGAACGATTTTCAGCGGTGACGGAGATCAGTTTTTGAAACGATTCCAAGCTCTGATGTGCAATAACGACTTTGTACGCTCCGTTGGCGATGCCTTTGAACTCGAATTGCCCGTTTTTATTGGAAACCGTAAAGGTGACCAAAGAAGAATCGGTCGACTGCAAGAGACTGACCGTGGCCCCGGCTACCGGCTGTACGGATGCCGAATCCAAGATCCGACCCCGAATCGCCCCGTCCGCTTTCTGCGCTTGGAGGTTTAGGGACAAAGAAAACAAGGCAAAAAGGCTATAAATCAGTCTCATAGATAGTTTTGATGGCCGCAAGTTAGACGCATTCCGGGGAATTATCATTTGCCACATTTGAACTTTAACAAAAGAACCCTGAAGAGGTTTAGGGTTGAGGGTTGAGGGTTGAGGGTTTAGCATATAAGAGAAATCACGAAATATTCAAGCGTAGCCTCTAAACTCTAAACCCTGTTCTCTAAACCCTCAACTAAACAGGTATTCAACATCTTCCCGTGTCAGGGATTTAACAAATCCGGTCTCGTCGGAGACGATATCGCGGGCGAGTGCCCTCTTTTTTTCCTGTAACTGCAAGATCTTGTCTTCAATCGTGTCTTTACAGATCATTCGATACGCGAAAATGTTTTTAGTCTGACCGATCCGGTGCGTCCGGTCGATGGCTTGTTGCTCAACGGCCGGGTTCCACCACGGATCGACGATATAGACATAGTCGGCTGCCGTTAGGTTTAATCCCACCCCGCCGGCTTTCAAAGAAATCAGGAATACCCGCACCGAATCGTCGTCCTGAAAACGTCGAATGGCCTTTTCCCGATCGGGTGCCGTGGTACTGCCGTCAAAATATTCATATGAAACGTTCAATTCCTTGAGTCGGTCCCGGATCAACCCCAACATCCCCAGAAATTGAGAGAACACCAGGGCTTTGTGGTTACCAATCCCTTCCATCAACTCCCGGGCCAGCTCTTCCAGCTTGATCGAGTGATTCTCAAATTTTTCCTTTTCGTTCAAGATGGCCGGGGAATCACAGATCTGGCGGAGTTTCATCAAGCCCTGTAAAATGGTCAGTTGTGATTTTTGGATACCCATGCTTTCGATGGAGCCCAGGATCTGGTTCCGATAATCGTTGCGGTAGGCATCGTAGATCGAACGTTGTTCCGCTTCCATCTCGCAATAGAGGATCATCTCCTGCTTCTCCGGAAGGTCTTTGGCGACTTGCTCTTTGGTGCGACGAAGAATGAAGGGATACAACAATTTGCGCAAATGTTCCTTTCGGTCGGCTTCGCCCATCTTATCGATGGGAACGGCAAACTCCTGTTTGAAAAACTCCATCGTGCCCAACATTCCGGGATTCAAAAAATGCATCTGCGCATAGATGTCAAACGTATTGTTCTGCAACGGCGTTCCACTCATGCAAAGTCGATATTTCGCCTGCAACAATCCCGCCGCCCGCGTCACCTTGCTGGCCGGATTCTTGATGGCCTGCGATTCGTCGAGCAGCACGTAATCCAACGGTAGCGCACTCAGGATCTTGATGTCGCTGCGCAACGTGCCATAGGTGGTAATCAGGATCTCGGGCTCGGCCAGGGATTCGGGCTGACGGATCCGTGCCGCGCCGTGATGAATGCGATAGGTGAGCGTAGGCGTGAATTTGCGAATCTCATTCTCCCAGTTATAGATCAGGGTAGTTGGGCAAACCACCAGCGCCCGCAACTTGCCTTCGGTTCGACGAAAATGCTCCAGCATCGACAAGGCCTGAACGGTCTTACCCAATCCCATATCATCCGCCAAAATGCCCCCCCAACCTACTTCCCGCAAATAATTCAGCCACTGAAATCCGGAAACTTGGTAAGGCCGCAGGATGGGCATCAGGGTTTCGGAGGGTTCGACCGACTGGATCTGATGCTGATCTCGGATCCGCTCGTATTTTTCCTCTAACTCGATCTCCTGCTGCGATTCATCGCGCTGCGCGTACAATTCATCCAATACCGAAACGTGAAAACGCGACAATCGAAGCTGATCGTTCTTTCCCTCACCCACCCGAAACAACAAGGCATATTTCTTGAGCCACTCATCGGGCAATATGCCCAGCGTACCGTCGTCGAGTTGTACAAAGGACTGATTATTCGCCAAGGCTCGCTTGACCTCGGCAACCGTCACCCGCTGATCGCCATATAATATATCGACCTTGGCATCGAACCAGTCGGTATGACTGCTGATGAATACCCGGGTCTGCGGCTTGGCCGTATTGAAACGAAAATTCCGAAGCGATTCAAATCCATACACCGGCGTCTTCAACTCCTTCATCGCATCCACGAACAAAAAGAACCAGTTATTCTTCAGGATCTCCGTACCCTTCAGGGCAAGTGTATGCGTGGCTTCGTCGTAGGCAAAACCGGAATGCAACGCCCGCATCCGATCGATGAACACCTGCTCCTTGTCGCGCCGACGCTGGATCACCATCACCTTCTCGCCTTGCGGCACGATCAACTCATCGCGGTCCGAAGGCGTTACCTCGTACCCCAAATAAGCAAAGCGTGGCTGAAATACCAAGTGATCATTTCGCTCGGCGAGATAGAGGCTGAGGGCCGGCGACTCATCCTTCACCGACTGCATAATGCCCTTTTCGAATTGGATCGCATACTGACGGGCCAACGGCACCAACTCATTTTTCAGGTAATCCGGCCAGGCACCGGCCGTGATCGTTTGCTTGCCGCCCGAACGAAATCGCTCGACCATCCGGATCCGATCCTTGTCGGGCCATAACCAAGCCTGATGGTTGTAAACGAAGAATAAAGGTGTATCGTATTCCTGATCGCTGAGCGGAAGCTCACTCACCCCGGATTTCATGCGACCGGTCACCTGATAACTACTTTTTTTCTTGACCGAAAGCAACAATTGAGCCGGTTGTGACTCCAATTGCAAAGGCTGCAGGTTCGCCGTCGTAAAAGGCTTGCCCGGTGGCAGACAATAGGCCCAGCCCGCATCCAACTCAGAAAATAGTTTCTTCAATTTGGGCAGGAGATACTCCGTGATCAGGTCACGGGTGTCTTCCGGTAACTCCTCATCCGCCGACTGAACGATGTTCTCCCAAATGCCGGAGAAAGGAGAGTTTCGGCTTACATATTTGTTGATCTCCGGTGCCTGCATCTTTCGCAGTAAACCGATCCATTCCTGATCCTCCTCGGAAATATCGATGCCCGAAACATGTCGGGTGATGTCGAGCTTCTCCACCTTGCCGGCAAACCCGCTGCCGGAAGCGTTGGGCTCACCCAGTACCGCCTCCACGCTGAAATACGGATAGCTCTTCTTTTGAAAGACGAACACGACCCCCACCCGCTTGGCATGAATCAGGGCCGGTTGCGGTTGCTCCTCGTCCGCCACCACCGCTACCGGCATAACAGGCTTGGGCTGGAGTACACTGGGACGAGGCGTGGTAACCAACGGGGTCACCCGCTTGATCGATGCATCCAGTACGCGCAGGAATGGCTTTCCATCCTTGTAGGAAAATTCAAATTTACCGGTCAGGTCATCTTTCAAGGAATAGCCGTAGGCCTCCAGAAGTTTGTTCTTCTCCTTGTCCCAGTTTCGAATACTGTCAAAATAATTGGCTCCATACGTGTGAAGGAGTTGGAGGAACACGATGACTTTCGGCAGACAAAGTGCGTGGCGCTCATCCACATAATCGCAGCTCGTATCAAAATGTCGCTCCTCGTTCTTCTTGATCATGACCAAATAAGTCTGACCCTCAAGCGTCACATTCGCCCTTATCACCTCATTCTCAGCATACTCGATCTTAGCCTTCTGCGTCCGAAGAAAATTCTCCGCGGCCGAAAAGATATCGGGACCACTCAACATCCGCAAGGTCTTCAGCTCGATCTGCTTCATCTTAGCGACCGTGTGGCGCTGATCGAACGTGGCATGCCCGGTGCGCAACTGCCCTCGGTCCAACATTTCCTGTAACTGCAGCAGGGCCGCTACCTCATGGCGACAGATATCGCCGATGTTATAGGGACAAGTACAACGCAACGTAATAGTCGAGGGCTCCTTGAATTGCTGGATGTGAACTTTGTAGGATGTCGCATAATTATCGTCCTTCACCCGAAACACCGCCGTGGCAAACAAGTCGTCGTAATCGGCCAATTCCGCGTACCCGATGGCATGGATCTTTTTGCCTCGACGAATGGTCTCGTCAGTGCCTAACGTGTAAATGGGTTTGAGCAGGTGGGGTAAGGCCAAGGGGTATTGCGATTTTAACGTCACCCCTGAGTCGATTGGAGTAACCGGCAAAGGTATGCGAAAGATTGTCAGATTACGAAGGAAATTGGCAGGAAGTTATTTACCGAAGGGATTGTCCGCTGCGTGGACGTCCGCCACCAAGCGCCCATCCCGGTACACCGGTAAAACCGGAGCAGCGTCTACGGTCAGGCAGAACTCGATGTCTTTGATCAGTCCGAACCGATTCACCAACCGGTGGTAATGCGTGAGCTGAGGGGCAAAACCGATCAGATCCGCTTGTTGCCGACGATATTGATCCACCGCCATGCGCGACGAATCACAATGGATCGTGACGTGTTGCTCGAGCCGATCGATCACGGCTCCCGCAAATAAGGTATCCTCCAGATTGAAACGATCCTTCCAGCCCGCACAACCCAGGATCACCGACTTACCAGAGGCCAACAGGTAATCACAGACCTTGGAGAGGTTGGGAAAAGACCCGCTGATAATGGTATCGGCATGACGGTCGAGAGCCATCTGCAAAAGCCGCGTGCCATTGGTGGTTGTCAGTACCAGTGTACGCCCGCCGATGAAATCACGCGTATACTCGAGGGGAGAATTGCCGTGCTGCAGCCCCTCGGCGATCATACCATCCCGCTCACCGGCCGCGATCCCGTCAATGCTTTTGCTGATCTCGATGGCCTTGGGGACGGAATCGACGGGAATCACGGACCTCGCGCCGTTGTGCAACGCGGAAGCAATGGTAGAGGTGGCCCGAAAAACATCAATGATCACCATCACACTGTTCGACAAGTCGTATAAGTGCAACAAGGCCGGAGATAAACAAGTATGCAGAGAAGGTTTAGACTGACTCATTTCATCAAATAGGTTTGCCATCGCTTGCTTTCGGCTGATTTCCGAATGGCGTCGATGTGAAGGTTCAATATTTTTTCGAGATAACTTCCCAGGTACAGCCGGTCCGCCACCCGGCCCAACCGACCTTGCTTCCATTCATAGTGCACCAGATCGATCAGGATCGAGCCGTTTTCACAGGACTTCACATACCGCTCCTCCCGAAAGGAATGAAAAGGTCCCATCATCTGCTCCAAAATGAGGCGATCTCCGGGAATCATATCCAACACCTTGAAACGGATCAGTCGGTCGCTGAAAAAATGATGCGCCCGCCACGTGATCGTCTCGCCCGACTCCAGCAATCCGAAACGCGTTCCGGCCACGGCCTGTTGCCGATAGGACGAGAGTGCATCGCGCTGCAACCCCACATGTCGCGCAAGATCGAATACGACATCGGCCGATTGAGCAATGAAAGTGGTGAGGTGAATGGTGGGCATACCTCGGCAAATGTAAGAAACCGAAGCCCGCGTTTTACTGGAACGGGATCTTGGCCACCCGCGCCTGCAAGGGTTTATCCCGGACGATAATGGTCACCGGTGTATCGATGGCCGCCCACTCGGGTTTGACATACCCCATGCCAATGGCCTTGCCCAAGCTGGGCGATTGCGTACCGGAGGTTACATGCCCGATCGGATTTCCTTCCAAATCCGCGATCACATAGCCGTTCCGAGGTATGCCTTTGTCGATCATCTCCAATCCCACCAGCTTACGGCTAACCCCCCGCTGCTTTTGGGATTCCAGAAAATCATGCGAGAGAAAGGTTTCCTTATTCAATTTGGTGATCCAGCCCAACCCGGCCTCTAATGGAGAAGTGGTATCGTCGATATCGTTTCCATAAAGGCTAAAGCCCATTTCCAGGCGCAGCGTATCACGAGCACCCAATCCGATCGGCTTCAATCCCTGTGGCCCTCCGATCTCGAAAATTGCCTCCCAGATCTTATCCGCCGCCCCCTCGGTGGGATCAAAATAGATCTCCACCCCGCCGGCACCGGTATAACCCGTGGCACTGATCAAGACATTATCGACCCCGGCAAATGTTCCTTTGACGAACGTATAATATTTCAGATTGAGGATGTCCATCTCCGTGAGCGGTTGCAACATCTTGGTGGCGTTGGGTCCCTGCACCGCCAACAACGCCGTTTTATCGGAGATGTTATGCATCTCGACGTGATCGCGGTTGTGCGACTGGATCCAATTCCAATCCTTCTCGATGTTGGAAGCATTCACCACCAACATGTACGCGCTGTTCTCCTCCAGGCAATACACCAACAGATCATCTACGATACCACCGATATCATTGGGAAAACAACTGTATTGAGCCATCCCCTTTTTCAATTTGGAGGCGTCGTTGCTGGTGACGAACTGGATCAAGTCCAACGCCTTGGGACCTTTTAAGACGAACTCCCCCATGTGACTCACATCAAAGACCCCGGCATTGCGGCGAACCGCCAAATGCTCGTCGTTGATACCCGTGTAGGAAATGGGCATATTATATCCGGCAAAAGGTGCCATCTTGGCGCCCAAGGCAAGGTGCTTGTCGTTAAAGGGAGTATTCTTGATGCTCATACGGCTTTATTGACCGCAAAGGTAACGGAAAGCCGGCTTGCCTACCGGGCACGCGTTCCATCAGGACCATACAACTCCCCATCCGCTTGCATGGTATACGTAACCCCGGGACGAAAATGATCCAGATCGGCCTCGTATACACCGTCGTCTGAGCCCGGACGACCCGACTCCGCCACATCCCGCATCGACAACCAACGGTGATCGTCCAATATCCGCTTCGAGAATTGAACCGATTTCCCCTTCGGCACCAATAAGGTAACCACCACGTGCTGCCCCCGGTATTTATCAGCGATGCCCACACCAAATCCCGGTAGCAAATCGATCACACTGTCACGTGCCTGTACCGCATACTCGATTTTGGACAGACGATCCCTTGCCTCATCAGACGTACGCCCCCAGGCATATTTCAACAAACGAGCATGATAAAAGGAATCGGGACTCAACTCCACCCGCAAACCCACCGCCGGGATCTTCAAAGAATCACGGGTGATATCAAACCCCTTCGGATCACCATTGATCCACTGCCAGGTTCCGGTGTACTCAAAAGGCGGAGCCGTTTGATCCAATAACATGGTCGTTGCATTCGCCCGGGGAAGAACCACCTCCTCGCTGAATCGTTCCTTATGCTGAAAGTCACGAAGCAAACTCACCCCCACCCAAAACAAGGCGATCCATCCGATGGTCCATACGATCCCAAAACTCCAACGCAAGGCCGGCGACGAACGACGCACCCGAAACAATCGGCGAATAATGAAGATGAGTTCAAATAAAAACGGAAGAAAAAGGAAGAAAAAGATCATCGTCCAAAAACCCCATTGCTGCGCTGGGCTGCTCCAGATAAATTGCTGCGCCGGCCAGGTCACCAAACCAGCAAATAAGATTGCTACAGAAGCCACCAAAAAGGCAAAGGCAATCGTTCCCAAGAACAAATAGATGATGAAGCGGATGATGGATCCGATGGTATACAACACCCCCGAACGCTTTCGAGTCACTTCGGAAAACTTAGCCGACAATTCTTTGGCAGACGTCTCTACCTCCTCCCCCCAGGATTTCATCCGATCCTCCAAGCGATCGGCCCCCTCCTTGACACGCTGACGGATGCGGTCCAGATCCACCTTCTCCCCCCGCATCTCCATTTTCTGATAAGTCGTGACCGCCTCCGGCAAAATGATCCACAGAATGATATACGCCAACACAAACGTTCCCGTCAAACTTCCAAAACCAATGCTGACGAAGATCGAATCATCGATGATACCCAGTATGCTCAAGATCGCATTGATTAGAATAGGCGCTGCAAAGATCAAGCGCACATTGCGGACCGGTGCCTGAAAATAGGCTGCCAATCCGCCGGCCACACCACCCAACACCCGATCCTCAGGATTGCGATACAAGCGACGCGCGAGTTGTCCCCGCAACGCCCGCTTCGGCAACACAATCCACAATACGATGTAGATCAAAAATCCAGTCCCAAATCCGCCAAACGTGATGATCGCAAACAACAACCGAACAATGGTCGGATCAATACCCAAGTACGAAGCGATGCCGCTACAAACACCGCCCAACACTTTATCATCCGCATCCCGATACAACCGCTTGGGCCGATACGAGGAAGAAGCCGTAGACGACGCAGTGGATTTTCCCTCCGGCGCTTGGTCAAAATCCTCAGGTCGACCGATCGAAGCGATCACTTCGTCCACCTCCTTGTCTGTGATGCGATCGGCTCCCCGCTGCAGTTTTTCAAACAACAACTCGGAAATACGTCCCTCAATGTCGTTGAGGATCTCCTCGCGGCTTTCCTCCGTTGCAAAATAGGTCCGCAATTGAACCAGGTAGTCTTGCAAGGTTTGATAGGCCGACTCCTCGATCGAGATCGCACGACCACTCAGGTTGATCTGTAATATCTTTTTCATATTCGAAATTTCAATCTTTATTATTTGATCTGTAAAGAAGAAAGAAACGCCTCCCGTATGGCGGCATCTGCTTTATCATTCCGGTTGGTGTGACCATACTGGATCATGTTGGTGCCCAAAAAGAACATGCGAACGATGAGTCTGTTAACCCCTCCCTCTTTTGACGGACGCTCCAACTGCAATTGCATCATCTTGGTACCATTCCAATCCAACATCTCATCCTTGATCAGCTTGGCATCGCCACCCATCTGACCCACCATGCCCTCGCGCGTCTGCTCCCAGAATTCCGGGGAGGCCTGCATCATCACGACCATCGATTCGTCCATGCCCATAGCCGTCATGTCGACCGATACCATCATAAAATTGGCAGAGCTGTCCGCCAACCGCAATTGAAAGCGCTTGTTGTTGCCCTGCTCGTCCACCTGCGCCTTACCCGGAAAGACCAACTGCAAACGATCCATACGAACCGTATCCGATTGTGCCGAGGCAAATAAGACCGCGAACAAGCCGCCGATCAAAAAAAAGAGATGCTTTCTCATGTGAGGGTTTTTATTGTTTATATAATTATATGTGATGAGACGACCGCTGGGGATCCGTGATCACCGCAACCGCATCCGATAACTCTTTCCACGTCCGCTCCAACTCCGCATACGTTGCGTGACCAGACTCCGTCAACGAAAAATATTTACGAGGCGGGCCCGACACGCTCTCCACCCAGCGATACGATAACAATCCCGCATTCTTCAACCGCGTCAACAACGGATATAAGGTGCCCTCCAAAATCGGTAACCCCGCCCCCTTCAACTCCGCGATCAAATCACTCGGATACGCCTCGCCCCGCCGGATCACCGCCAAAATGCAGTACTCCAAAATCCCCTTTCGCATCTGACTCTGCGTATTTTCTATATTCATCTGAACACTGTTTCAAATGCAAACATAATAACTATTTAGTACTATGCAATACAAAGTACTAAAAATATTTTTTGCCGTTCACGCTACTACAATAGTTTTTCTCAGGTTATCGAAAAATAACCCGATTTTTGCCTGATTATGATAAAAAACAAGTCTTTTTGGGCCGTTTTATCCCTGATTTCAATCATTTCCGGGTGCTCAGATAAATACCTGCCCCTGTCCAAAAAATACGGTCCGGTCAGTGCAGACGGCCGCCCCAACTACGGTGATTTGTCCTCTTGGGCTGCCCACCCCGCTAAATGGGACCCTTCCGACAGCGTCCCCAAACCCCTGCGATCGGAAACCACCGACCAACCAGTAGACGTATTCTATATACACCCTACCACGCATACCAGTAAAGAAACGGCCGGTCAGCTCAACGGCGACCTCAACGACGCCTACCTGAATGCCAAGACCGACTACTCGGCGATGCTCTATCAGGCCAGCGTATTCAACGCCTCCGCCCGCGTGTTTGCACCGCGCTATCGGCAGGGACATATTCAACAATTCTACGTGCCCGATACGGCTCAAGTCCGACAAGTATTTGAACTCGCCTATTCGGATGTTCGCGCCGCTTTTCAGTATTACCTCGAAAAAGAAAACAACAGCCGCCCCATCATCATCGCCGGGCATAGCCAAGGTGCCCTCATGGCCTCGCTGCTATTAAAAGAATTCTTCGACGGAAAACCCCTGCAAGCCAAACTCGTAGCGGCTTATGTGATCGGTTGGCCCATTCGCACCAATGAATACACCACCATTCCGCTCTGCACCACCCCCACTCAAACCAGCTGCTTCTGTAGCTGGCGCACCTTCAAGGAAGGATTCCAACCCCCGAATAAGGTAAAAGAAACCGGCACCATCATCGGGGTCACCAATCCGCTGAGCTGGACCACCGACAACACTTTTGTCTCCCGCGAACAAAACTTAGGAAGCGTACTCTATAAATACAATAAGGTATATAAGAAAACCACCGACGCCCAGATCAATGGCGGTTACGTCTTCACCAAAAAACCCCGCTTCCCCTGGAGCTTCCTTTACCGCACCTCCAATTACCACGCCGGCGATATCAATTTGTATTATTTGAACGTGCGGGAGAATGTACGGTTGCGAGTGAGTAGTTATTGGAAGAAGTGATTGTCCGCTGACCGCGTTCTTCTCAACCCTAAACACTCAACTCTCAACTCCTTCACCCTTCACCCTTCATCATTCACCCTTCACCCTTCACCCTTCAATGTATTCCCACCACAGGCACTCTTGCTTCCTTTAGGATCTTTTTGGTGGAGCTGCGTTTGAAGATCGCCTCGAGAAAGCGATGCTTTTTGGGAATGGTGATCAGGAGGTCCAGGTTGTTCTCTTCCGCAAAGCGGTTCAGCCCGGCTTCGATATCGTCTTCTTCAATAAAGTGGTAAACCGGTTTACTACTTTCTAATAAGGTGTGTAGCATTAGCGATTGTTCCGGCGTATCGGCCCGAAATTCCCGATTCTCAAAATCGACATTGATCACGTGTAATTCGGCCTGAAAGGTTTTTTGAAATTCCTGAATGAAGCGAGTGGGCATAGTATCGACCACCTCCCGGAAATCACAGGCAAGTCCGATCTTTTTGATGCCGTGTCCAAACGACCTTCCCTCCGGCACTACGATTACCGGATACTTGAGTTTTTTAACCGCCAATAAGGTCGTACTGCCGAACAATACGCGTTGCGCACCGGTCAGGCCGGTAGCCCCCATCACAATAGCAAACGGATCCAACTTCTCTGCCAGCTTCTGTACTTCCTCTACCACGTTGCCCAGAATAGCCTCGGAATAGATTTTCAATTCCTTTCCGTGTACATGCCGAAGATCGGCCTTGAGCTGTTCCAGTTGTTTTTCGGCCGCTTGGCGGAGGTCGTCGAGCGAGACCATGACTAGCGGACCATCCGCTAAGGCCACCGGCACCTGATAAACATGTACAATGGTAATACTGTGGCCGATGGACATAGCTAGATCCACCCCATAATTCATGGCATTGTGCGCAACCGTCGAAAAATCGGTCGCAATAATGATGGTTTTCATGCGACGAAACTATTCGTGCGCATCCATGGCTGGGGTGACCAAGATTGTGTAAGTAGATGACTTAGGGAAGATGAAGGATGAAGGGTGAAGGGTGAAGGGTGAAGG
>SXGQ01488764.1_pt1 | contig 87477 bp, 52 predicted proteins | sample 3178371 | NCBI WGS metagenome assembly SXGQ01 (sample SAMN11356859, study PRJNA531348) | freshwater metagenome | isolation source: freshwater sample F1-20 | place: China: Fuxian Lake, Yuxi | collected 2017-12-25 | reverse complement strand
GACGTCGCCGCAGATGAGGCGATCCATGGGCCGGGTTTTCTCCATGTCGGCTTTGGTGTCGGCGATGGCTTTGAGCTGGTCTCGCGTCTCGGTGTAAGCGAACGAACCCTCGAACTCTCGTTGCCAAGCGGTGTCGGGCGGGCAGGCGAAACCGGGTTGGGCCTCGCGCTCGGCATGGATGCGGAGCAACTCGGCGGCAAGATCGATGGTCGAGCGTTCGGCCGCTTGGCGGGCTTTCTCCCAGCGTCCGGAACCGATGCGGCCGAGTTGGGGCTTGGTCTTGCTGAGGCCAACGTAGCGGCTGATCAGATGGGATTCCTGAAGCGGAACGTGAAGCGTGACGTGGTCGTCGAACTCGAGGGTGATGACTTCCCGGATGCCCTGCGCGGTGTCGAGTTTGGAGAGGCCTCGGTAAAGGGCGATCCCGTGCTGGAGGTGGACCACGAAGTCGCCTTCGACGAGTTCGGAGAAATCGAGCAGTTGGTCGACTTGGGCGCGCTGGGCGGAGGCGCGAACGATCCCGGTGGTGCGGCGGGCGCGTTGCCGACCGAAGATCTCGGTCTCGGTGACGAGCACGAGACCGGCGGGGCTGGCACCGAATTCGGTCCAGTGGAGCGCGGGGCGGGCGGGGCCGAAGGCGACTTTGAAGCCCTCGTTGAGCGCGCCGCGGAGAAAAATCGGTTTGAGGATTTTGAGCGACGGATCCTCGGCGATGATCTCGCGGATGCGTTGCTCTTCGCCTTCCTTGGCGGCGACGACGGCGACAGCATAGCGGTCCTTGCGCCAAGCGGCGACCTGGCGGAGGAAGCGGCTGCGGGCGTCGACCTCGACCTGCAGGCGCTCTTGCGCGACAAGGGAGTCGTCGGGGTAGGTGCGGTGATGGGCGAGGCTCTCGGTATCCCAAGTGAGTTCAGTTGCGGGCGTGGCGAGCAACGAGGTGGCCTCGTCAAGATCGCTCAAGGCGAAGTGGGCGATGCAACGGGCGGCGAGCGGCGTGAAGCCGTCGAAGCCCTCGCGGGCGAACGTGCTGAACGACGTCTCGAGCAGGGCGGGCTCGATGAGGACGAGGTGGGCGGTGGGCGGGAGGTAGTCGGCGAGGCCGGCTTGGGCAGGAGCGAGCTTGATGCGCGGGGAAGCGGAGAGGGTGATTTGCGCGATGGACTCGCCGGAACGTTGCGTGACGGGGTCGAAGGCCCGGATCTCTTCAAGTTCGTCGCCGAAGAAATCGAGACGGTAGGGCTGCGTCGCGGTGACGGGGTAGACGTCGATGATGCCGCCGCGAATCGCGTAGTGGCCGGGAGATTCGCAGACGGCTTCGGAATCGTAGTCGAGGGCGCTGAGTTGTTCGAGCAGGCCGGTGAACGAAAGGGTGGTGCCGCGGGTAAGCGTGAGTTCGCGGGCGGCGAAGGCCTCGAGGGCGGGGACGTTTTGGAGCAGCGCGGCGGGTGTCGAAAGAACGAGGAGTTGAGCGCTTACGGCCGAAGGTCGATGGCCGGCGAGCGGGCGGAGCGCGCGAAGTTTCGACAGAACGGTGAGGCGGTCGCTCGAGGCGGCGAAGGCCTCGCGCATATCGCGGGTGTCGGGCTGGGACTCGGGGAAGACGAGAACGGTAAGGGGTGTCGACGTGCCGGCGGCAGCGTGGAAGAACGCGATGTCTTCCGCGAGTTGTTCGGTGAGTTTGGGCTCGTCGGCGATGACGAGCCAAGCGGAGGACGGATGGGCGCGGACCAACTCGGCCAACACGGCGCCGCGGGCCGCGGGGCAGATGCCGGTGAGGCGTTGGGGAGGAGAGGCAGGAGCAGGGGCGGACATGGCGGGCGCGGGCCGAGCCGCGGCGGGAGCGCGGATGGCCAGACGGGTAAACTAGACGGGAGGCTGCGACTTGAGGGTTTCGAGCGCGATGCGGGCGGCGGCTTCTTCGGCGAGTTTTTTCGAGTTGCCGGTACCTTGGCCCAGAGGCTTGTCCTTGAAATAGACCTCGACGACATAGCGGCGCTCGTGGTCATGGCCCTCGGTGCGGACGACTTCGTAGCGGACGGCGTTGTTGCCGTGTTTGGGTTGAACCAACTCCTGCAAACGCCCCTTGGGGTTGTGCAGATCGCCGACTGAGCCGAGACGGGTGTTGAGATCGCCGATGATCGCCAGCATCACGCGACGGGTGGTGGGCCAATCGCTGTCCAGATAGACCGCGCCGAACAGGGCTTCGCACGCATCCGCGAGGCTAGATGCGCGGGTCTGGCCCCCGGTGTTTTGCTCGCTGATGCCCAAGCGCAGGCAGACGTCGAGCCCGAGGTCGCGCCCGAGCTGGGCGAGAAACGAACCCTTTGCGAGGGCGGCGCGGCGGCGGCTGAGGTCGCCTTCGCGCTCGTGGGGATATTGGGCGAAGAGCGTTTCGGTGAGCACCAATTGGAGGACGGCGTCGCCGAGGAATTCAAGGCGCTGATTGCTTTCGGTGACGTGCGGATTGCCTTGGAGAAACGACTGGTGCGTGACGGCCCGGAGCAGCAGTTCGGGATTGCGGAACGTGTAGCCGAGGCGCTGCTGCAATTGATTCAGGGGTGAGTGCATCAGGAGCTGGCGCTGGCGTAGCGGCGGAGGCCGCGGTGAAAGATGATCAACGCCGCCACAAACCAGGCGACGGTGGCGGCGAGAAGGGCGAGTACCCAGTTGGGTTGGAAGCCGCGGAGCAGCACTTCGGCGGGCGCGTTGCTTACGACCACGACGGGCAACAGCCAGACGAAGACGACGCTGGCCACCCCCTTGAACGCGGCGCGCGGCAGCCGGGAAAACTCCGAGAGCGTGAAGTAACTGCTTTCGATCCCCTGCGCGCTCGTCAGCCAGAACGCCAGCGAGATGGTGATGACGAGCATGCTGTAGTGGATGATAAGGCCGCAAAAGATCATCGCCGCGTAAAGCAGCAGATCGACGGCGCTCGGCTGGAGGCCGAGTTGATTGGCGGAGTAGGCGATGACGCCCATCGCGACGAAGGAGTTGAGCAGGCCGTCGAGGTCGAGTTTGCGCGTCGAGGCCATGAACAGGATGTTGCCGGGCTGCGCCAAAAAGAAATCGAAGGCGCCGCTCTTAATGTTGCGGCCCATTTCAAACAGACTGCTCCAAAAGAAGCCCATGAGAAATCGCTGCACGAGCAGGGAGGTGCCAACGAGCAGCATCATTTCGTATTTTTTCCAGCCGGCGATGGAGTCGGTGTGCTCGTAAATGACGGCGATGAGCAACAGATTCACGGCCATCCAAAAGAGCTCTACGGTGGCCCAAAGGAAGAAATCGAAGCGGAACATCAACGTCCGCGTGATCGAGTAGCGGGCGCTCGCGAGCCAGATTTTGAGATATTTGGGCATCGGGGTGCGTGGGCTGCGTCAGCCGCCGACGGCGGTGTGACGGCGGAGCCCGCGGCGCCAGAGAACGGTGTTGAGACCCAGCAGGGCGACGGCCCAAAAAAGCTGAATAGCGAAGCCCTGATACGTCGCGGCGAGGTCGATGCGGCCCGTGAGGATCGCGGTGGGGAAATAAGTCTGGTAGTAGAACGGGAGCAGTTTTGCGATTTCGAGCATCCAGGCGGGCAGCAGATCGAGCGGAAACATCTGTCCGCCCAAGAGCGATTCGATGGCCATGGATAGAATCACGAAGCCCTGAATCTCAAGAAACCAGAAGGTTAACATGCCGAAACAGTAGGCGATGCTGAATTGGATAAAGGCCGAAAGCAGCATCGCGGGAATCACCAGACCGTAGCGCCAAGGGTCGGTGGGCAACGTCAGGTAAGAATGCAGAAAAGGCAGGGCGACGCAGAGCGGGATCAGGATGAGCGCGCCGCTGACGAGGCGGGCGGCTACGAAAATGCTGAAGCGGTAGGAGAAATAGTTGATCGGTTTTAAGATGAACTGGTTGATGAGGCCGCTGCGGATTTCTTCGCTGATCTGGTAGTCTTCGTTAAAGGCCCCGACGAAGAATTGCATGACCAGCATCACCAGAAAATAGGTGAGCGTTTGCTCGAAGCTGAAGCCGCCGATGTGGAGCGTGCCGGCGTAGGCGGCGCCCCAGAGGATGAACACGACCGCGAGGTGAAAGAGCGAAAAAAAGCCCCGCACGGCGAAGTTGAGCCGGTAGACGAGATTGCTCTGAAGGCCGATCAGGAAGGATTGATAATACTTGGCGGAAGCGGAAAACACGGGGAAAGAAGTCGTGGAATGGGTAGTGGGTCGCGAATCGGTGCAAGCCGCGGCGCACAATTCCGTGAGCGCGGTGGAGCGCTACTTTTGGGCCAAGCCGAAGCGCGCGATCACCTCGTCGCCGAGATTTTTGTAGGCGGCGGCGCCGGGGCTCGAGCGGTCGTAGGCAAAGATGGTTTTGCCGAAGCTGGGGGCCTCGCTCAACCGGACGGTGCGGGGGATGACGCTCTTGAAAATTTTATCCGGCAGATGTTTTTTCACCTCGTCCACGACTTGGCGGGAGAGGTTGGTGCGCAGATCGAACATGGTCATGACGATGCCGCCGAGTTGGAGGCCGTCGTTGATGCGGGCGGCTTTGAGGCGATCGACGTTGCGTAGAATTTGGCCGAGGCCTTCGAGGGCCAAGTATTCGCACTGGAGCGTGATGAGCAGGTAGTCGGCTGCGGCGAGGCTGTTCATGGAGAGCATCCCGAGAGCGGGCGGGCAGTCGATGATGATGGCGCGGTAGTCCTGGCTGGCGCGGAGGGGCGCGAGGACAGTTTTGAGGCGGAGAAGGTAGTTTTCCGTCGAAGCGAGTTCGATTTCGGCGGCCGCAAGATCCTCCTCGCTGGGAATGAGGGCGAGATGCTCGATGGAGGTGGGCGTGATCATTTCTAAGGCATTGCCCTCGCCGCGGAGCGGACCGTAGAGGCTGCGGCCCTCTTGTTTTTCGACGCCGATGGCACTGGTGGCGTTGGCTTGGGGATCGAGATCGATCAAAAGCGTGGGGACTTTTTGCTCGGCGAGAGCGGCGGCGAGGTTGACGGCGGTCGTGGTCTTGCCGACGCCGCCTTTTTGATTGGCGATGGTGAAAACGGTGGTGGGCATGGGGAGGGGTTGAGTTTGCGGTGAAGGGAAGCGGGCGGCAAGCGTGGGAATGCTCGATTTCATTTCCGGCCTTGCGGCACGGGAAATATCCCTACAGGTTCCGCGTTCTTGAAAGTTTGGCGCGGTTGCCAAGTGGTAAGGCCGAGCTCTGCAAAAGCTCTATGCGCCGGTTCGATTCCGGCCCGCGCCTCCAAACTTTCCACCGACGGAGCGTCAGGCTTTTTTGGTATCGGGGTGAATGGTTCGGCGAGGTCACCCGGGAGGGCTCTAAAAGCACCGAAAACTGGAAGGTGGTGTCTTAGCAGAGGCGACTTTCTACGGAAATCGTGCCGCCCATCCGTTCGCAGAGGCGTTTGGAGATGACCAGGCCGAGTCCGGTGCCAGCACGGGGGTGGGGCGTCGAGGTGTCGATCTGACTGAAGGGCGCAAAAAGACCGGCGATCTCGTCCGCCGGCAGGCCGATTCCGGTGTTGGCCACGGTAAAAAAGACCCGGAGCTCGCGACGGTTGCTACCGTTGCCGGGGCAAGATGATGGAACGGCGGGAGATTCACGCGACCTTGGAGCAAATCTAACCCAAGGGCGGGTGGTTTCGAGTGAGGCGGCGGGGAACTCGCAGACCGTGGAAGCTCGATCTACTTCGGCAGTTGGCGAAATCCTTCGCTGCGGCGGAGGGCGTCGCAGAGCGGGTGCTCGGACCAGCCGGCATCGAGCAGGCGACCGCGGTAGAAGCCAAGGCTATCGGGGTCGGGATCGCGGTTGAGCACGTCCCGGTAGGCGACGCGAAGGCGCGAGAAAGCGACGCGGGATTTTAAGGAGAAGGGGAAACGGGAAATCCTTTGCTTTCGAAACAGGGGCGGGGCGCCCCTGTCGCGGCGCGGAGGGCGGATCGGAGACCTCGCCCTACTTCATTTCGCGCGGTTCCAGGCTTTCTGGAGTTCGCCGCGGAGGACGGCGGCGTCGGGCCATGCGGGGGGCAGGCCCGTGATGTTGTAACCGCCGCCGCCGGCAAAATACGGTCCCATCTCGGGGCAGGCGAAGAGGGTCCGGTTTTTGTTGGCCGGAGCCTTTTTCCAAAGTGCCATGAAGGCCTCGACGAAGACCAAGTAGCTTTTCACTTCGGGCGTGAGCGAGCCGCGATAGGTGACGGGGACTTGGCAGTGGTGGCCATTGAAAGGGCGGAAGTGGGCTTGCTCGCTGTGTTGGACGAGTTCGGGGTGATCGAGGAGTCGCTCGATGTAGTTGCCGGGATGCAGGTGCTTCACGCTGGCGATGTGGGAGAAATCGAAATTCATCCGGATGAGGCGGCCGGTGGCGCGGTGGTAGCGTTCGGCGATCTCGTAGGTCTTTTCGGGCGTCTCGGTGCAGCAATCGCGGTGAACCTCAAGAGCGGGAAAGATACCTCCGATTTTCTCGGCGGCGCGGTCGAGGGCGAGCCAGTGTTTGGTGGCGAGGGCGGGTGGGGTGTCGTGATTGTCGAGTTGGACGTTGATGTGGACCGCGCCGGCTTCCTTTTGCTCGCGGAGGCGGTCGGCAAACTCGGTGGGGTCGTCGGTGGAGATGAAGCCGAGGATTTGGCGGAGCCCGTGTTTCTCCGCGAGGCGACGGTGTTCGGGGGTGACGCGGGTGGTGATGCCGTCGAAGCCGGCGGCGGCGATGGCCTTGATCTTCTTTTCGAGCGACCACTCTTTTGCCGGTGAAGGATGACCGACGAGGGACCAGAGGTTGGCGATGTGGGCGATGGAGGGCATGGGATTTTTGATCTTTAAAATTCGATTTTCGACTTCGGAATTTCGGAGGAGGTTCGAAGGGGGCGGCGGTGATTTTCTGGAAATCGAAAATCCCGAATCGAAATTCGAAACTCCGCTAGGCGTGGCGGCCCTTGAAGGTGAGCTCGGCGACGCCGCTCTTGTCGAGGGCGCCAAGGCCGAGGGCGTTCATGCGGTCGAATTGGAGTTTGGTGGCGGCGGCGAGTGGCATCGGCAGGCCGGTTTCGGCACCGAGGACCCATGCGATGGTGGAGTCTTTGGCGGCGTGGGCGCCGGAGAAATAGCAGGAATGGTCGCGGTTTTGCATGTCCTCGCCGTCGGTTTTGAGAACCTGAGAGTTGGCGCCGGTCTGGGAGAAGACCTCGCGGAGCATCGTGAGGTCGAGCCCGAGGGCAGCACCAAGGCCGAGGCCTTCGGCGAGACCGGCGGTGTTGATGTTCATGACCATGTTGACGAGGGCCTTCACCTGCGCGGCCTGGCCGGTGCCGCCGATGTAGCGGAGGGCGGTGCTGAGTTTTTCGAGGATGGGGAGCACGCGGTCGAAGACGGCTTTTTCTCCGGCGCACATAAGGTAAAGCGTGCCGTTGCGGGCTTGGGGAATCGACGAAGCCATACAGCCCTCGAGGCTGGAAGCGCCGACGGCATGGGCGCGGCGCTCGACTTCGACGTGGATCTTGGGCGTGAGGGTGGCGCAGTTGATGAAGATCTTGCCTTTCGCGCCGAGGAGAAGGGAGTCGCCGGTCTCGCTGAAAACGGCGAGTTGGGAGGCATCGTCGGTGACGACGGTGATGATCACGTCGGCGGCGGCGGTGACCGCCGCGAGGGAAGGGGCGTGGAGCGCGCCAATCTCGGCGGCGAGGGTGGCGGCGGAGGGGGCGTGGGCGTCGTAGACGGCAGTCACGCTGAAGTTACAATCCTTGAGACGGCGGGCCATGTTGGCCCCCATGCGACCGACTCCGACGAAGGCGATTTTTTGCGACATGATGATAAAGGGTGGGTGTTGAGTTAGCGGGCGAAAAACGGGTTGTGCTGGCGCTCCTGTGTGAGCGTGGTGAGGGGGCCATGGCCGCAGGCGAAGACGGTGTCGCGGTAAAGCGTCATGAGTTTGGTGCGGTTGTTCTCAAACTGGTCTTTAAAGTGGGTGGGGCTGCCGCCCATCGAACTCGCGAAGATGGAATCGCCGACGATGGCGAGCGGCCAGCTGAGGCCGCTGACGACGAAGGAAGTCATGCCGGGGGAGTGGCCAAAGGTGTAGAGGGTCTTGACGGCGAGTTCGCCGAAGTGGAAGTGGGCGTTTTCCTTGAAGGTTTGCGCGCCGGGCGCATCGGAGGGCTCCAATTCGCTGGCCCAGACGGTGGCCTTGGTCGCGGCGATGAGTTTGGGCAGGTCGGCGATGTGGTCGTCGTGGGTGTGGGTGAGAAAGATGGCGGAGACGCGGAGTTTCTCCGCTTCGATCAGGCTGATCATGTCGTCGCAATTCGCTCCGGTGTCGAAGACGGCGGCTTCACGGGTGCCGCTGTCCCAGATAAGGTAGCTGTTGACCGTCATGTCCTCGAAGGCGGTGTTGAACATCGCGAAGCCGCGTTTAAAAAGCGGGGCTTCGGGATACCAAGATTTGTGGGCGAGGGCGACCAAGGCATCGACGCTCAGACGCAGGTGGCGCGCAACCCGGCGGATGACCAGTTCGTTGACTTGGCCGCCCTTGACGGCGGCGAGCTCGGGCAGGCTGATTTCGGCCCGCTGGGCGAGATCAGCGTCGGAAATTTTCAAACCGCGCTGGGCCTTGTTGATGACGTCGTTGAAATTATCTTCGAGCGGAATTCGGGGCATAGGTCCAAAACGGTGCGGCGGGTGCCGGGGCGTGCAAGCTGAATGGCGGTGAAAGAATGCGGGGCGTCGAGCTGGGCCCGGGCGGTCGGGTGCGGCCGAAACGGGCCCCGCACGATCGCCGCCGGTCGGTGGGTAAAACGGGGTTGGGAAAATAATTTTGATACATGACCTAATCAAAAAGGCTCATGGCATTGCGCCTGCTTAGGGGTTCGGCATCGCCTATGAAATCCCTTCTAAACATGTTTCGATTCCGACTGGGTCTGGTAGCTGCGCTACTTGTCACCGGTACCGTGTGGGCTCAAACGCCCGCTGCTACTCCTGCGGCCCCGCCGCCGCCCACCGCCGAAGAGCGCCTCGCCGCGCTTGAGGCCTACGTCAACAACGTCGACCCGGTCAAAGGCCCGCTGGTCGGAGTCGCCGGCCCCGGCCACAACGCCTGGATGATGACCAGTGCCGCGCTCGTACTCTTCATGACGCTGCCCGGTCTCGCTCTCTTCTACGGCGGCCTTGTCCGCCGGAAGAACGTCCTCTCCGTGCTCGCCCAATGTCTCGGTATCACGGGCTTGGTCACCATCATGTGGTGGGCGTTTGGTTACAGCTTTGTTTTCGGCAAGAGCTTCAACAGTCCGTTTCTCGGAGGCACCGAATACTTTTTCCTGAAGGGCGTCACCAGCGCGCCCAACACCGATTACGCCTACTGGATTTCCCAGAACGTGTTTTCGATGTATCAGATGATGTTCGCGATCATCACCCCGGCGCTAATCGTCGGCGTGATCGCCGAACGCATGAAGTTCTCCGCGATTTTGCTCTTCGTCGCGATCTGGATGCTCGTCGTCTACTTCCCGTTGGCCCACATGATCTGGGGTGTGACCGGCTTCATGAACGGCGTCTGGAATGGCGACGCGGTCATTAAGGCGATCGACTTTGCCGGCGGCACCGTGGTCCACATGTCCTCCGGTTGGTCCGCCTTGGTGCTTTGCATCATTCTCGGGCCGCGCCTTGGCTTCGGTAAGGAAAAAATGGCGCCGCACAGCCTCGTGCTTTGCATGGTCGGCACCGGCATGCTCTGGGTCGGCTGGTATGGCTTCAACGCCGGCAGCGCGCTCGCCGCCGACGGCGTCGCGGCCAACGCCTTCATGACGACCACGCTCGCTGCCGCCGTCGCCGCGTTCACGTGGGGTATGATCGAAAAACTGTTTCGCGGCCACGCCTCGATTTTGGGTTTTTGTTCCGGCGCGGTCGCCGGGTTGGTCGTGATCACGCCGGCCGCCGGCTTCGTGGACCCGACCGGTGCGATCGTCATCGGCGTGCTTGCCGGCGCCGTGCCGTATTTGGCCTGCACCAAGTTGAAGTCGATGTTCGGCTACGACGACGCGCTCGACACCTTCGGCGTTCACGCCGTGGGCGGCACGCTCGGGGCTTTGCTCACCGGCTTCCTCGCCACCGCGAGCGTGAATTCGAACCTGACCGGTGCTTACGCGACCAAGAACGGCCTCGCGAAGCTTGTGACCGACGGCGGTCTCTGGCTCGAACAGGTCAAGGCCATCGGCATCACGCTGGTGCTCTCGATCCTCGCGACGGTGGTGATCGCCTACATCGTGAAAGCCCTCGTCGGTCTGCGGCCCACGCCGGAAGCCGAGTCGCAAGGGCTCGACATCACCGATCACCAAGAAGAAGGCTATATTAACTGAGTTAATCCTCAATCTATCCATCCATGAAATTCATCACCGCCATCATCAAACCCTTCAAACTCGACGAAGTGAAAGAGGCGCTGGGCGCCGTTGGGATCGAAGGCATGACCGTCACCGAGGTAAAGGGCTACGGACGCCAAAAAGGACACACCGAGATCTATCGCGGGAGCGAATACACGGTCGATTTTCTGCCCAAGGTGAAAATCGAGATCGCTGTGACCGACGACCTCGTCGGCAAAGCGGTCGAGGCGATCACGAAGTCGGCCAAGACCGGCAAGATCGGCGACGGCACGATCTTCGTGATGCCACTCGAGGAAGTGATCCGTATCCGCACTGACGAGCGCGGTGAGTCGGCGGTTTGAGCGTTTTTTAAGCTGATCCGAAGGCCGGCTCATGGGAGCCGGCCTTTTTCGTTCAAAGCCGGTTCGCCTCGTGGCGGATCGAGCGCTGGTAGGCGGTGATGCCGGGATCTTCGCTGGTATCGGCGAGAGCGAGCAAAAGAAGCTTGGTGGCTTCGGCGTGGTTGCCTTGCTCGTGGAGCGTCAAAGCCAAGAAGACGTCGAATTCACGATTGTCGGGAAATTGCGTTTGGCCCGACCGGAGGACCTCGGCGGAGCGGGCGAACTGGCCGGTGTGACGGAGCGTGGAGCCGAGACCGAGGAGCGCGCCGGCGAGTTCGTTGGGTGCGAGGCCGAGGGCGATGGCTCGTTCGTAGTGAGGGACGGCCTCGGCTGCGCGGTCGAGCACCTCGCTCGTCCATGCGAGTTGGTAGGCGATCTCGGGAACGTGGGGAAAACGGGCGTCGAGTTTCTGCAGCAGCCCGAGGACGTGATCCACTTGGCCGCCGTGGCGGGCGCCGATGATGGCGTCGAGTTCGGATTTCCAGTCAGACATCGGAAAAGAAGAAAGCGCGGAGGTAAGCTCCGCGCTTTCGGACTCAGGATGGGTCGCTCAGTTGGCCGGAGCGGCGCCGGGGGCGGCGGGCTTGACCGTCTTTATGGCGAGGGCGCGGGTGGCGATCTCGATCTTGAGGCGGGCGAGGTAGTCGGCGAAGGGCATGACGCCTTCGTCGCCTTTGGCTCGGCTGCGGACGCTGATCGACTGGGTCTCGGCTTCCTTGCCGCCGAGGACAAGGGTGTAGGGGACTTTGTCGATTTCGGCGCGGCGGATTTTGGCCCCGAGCTTGTCGCTCTGTTCGTCGAGTTTGGCGCGGACGCCCGCGGCCTTGAGCTGCGCGAGCAGTTGCGCGCCGTAGTCGTTCACGCGGTCGGTGATCGGCACGAGGCGGACTTGTTCAGGGGCGAGCCACACGGGGAAATCTCCGCCAAAGTGCTCGATGAGCACGCCGCAGAAACGCTCCATCGAGCCAAAGGGCGCGCGGTGGATCATGACGGGGCGGTGCGACTGGTTGTCGGCGCCCATGTAGTGGAGGTCGAAGCGGACGGGGAGATTGTAGTCCACCTGCACGGTGCCGAGCTGCCACTCGCGGCCGATCACGTCTTTGATAACGAAATCGATCTTGGGGCCGTAGAACGCGGCCTCGCCGGGTTCCTCGGTGAAGGGCACGCCGAGGGTCTTGGCGGCCTCGCGGCAGGCGTTCTCGGCTTTGTCCCAGTTGGCGGTGTCTCCGGTGTATTTGTTGGAGTCGGGATCGCGGAGGCCGACGCGCACGCGGTAATCGGCCATGCCGAGCGTGGAGAGGACGGTCTTCACGAGGGAGAGACAGCCGAGGACTTCGGCGGCGACCTGGTCCTCGGTGCAGAAGCGATGGGCGTCGTCCTGCGTGAAGCCGCGGACGCGGGTCATGCCGTTGAGCTCGCCGGACTGCTCCCAGCGGTAAACGGTGCCGAACTCGGCAAGGCGCACGGGGAGGTCGCGGTAACTATGAGGCTGTGACGCGAAGATCTTGATGTGGTGCGGGCAGTTCATCGGCTTCAGCATGAAGCCATCGAGGAGCTTGGCCGGGTCCATGACGCGGTCTTTGCCGATCATTTCTTTGCCCACGCGGGTGTTGAGCTGGTCGGCGAACTGCGAAGAAACGGCTTCGAGACGCGCGGTGAGTTCGGCGCAGCCGCAGCCTTCAGCGGACATCTTGGCGAGAGCGTCGGGCTCGGCGAACGCGGGGAACTGCGACTCCTTGTAGTACGGGAAGTGGCCCGAGGTTTTGTAGAGCGAGAGTTTGCCGATGTGCGGCGTGAAGACCTGAGAGTAACCCTGTTTGCGGAGCTCGCCGCCGATGAAGTCCTGCAATTCTTGGCGGATGATCGAGCCGTTGGGTGTCCAGAGGATGAGGCCTTGGCCGACATCTTCGTCGATGTGGAAGAGCTTCAGATCGCGGCCGAGTTTACGGTGGTCGCGGGCCTTGGCCTGCTCCTGGCGGTCGAGGTATTGGTCGAGTTCCTCGCGCGTGGGGAAGGCGGTGCCGTAGATGCGCTGGAGCTGTTTGTTCTTCTCGTCGCCGCGGTGGTAGGCGCCGGCGATGGACAGAAGTTTAAAGGCTTTGAGTTTGGAGGAGTAGCGCACGTGCGTGCCGGCGCAGAGGTCCATGAACTCGCCGTTCTGGTAGAAGGAGATTTTCTCGTCGGCGGGGATGTCGGCGAGACGGCCGAGTTTGTAGCGTTCTTGGCCGCGGGAGATGATAAGCGCGGTGGCTTCTTCGCGGGAGAGTTCTTTGCGGTAAAACGGCTGGTTCTCGCCGGCGACTTTCTTCATCTCGGCTTCGATCTTGATGAGGTCGTCGGCGGTGAATTTATGGTCGAGGTCGAAGTCGTAGTAGAAGCCGGTGTCGGTGGGCGGGCCGATGTCGAGTTTGGCGTCGGGGAAAAGACGGAGGACAGCCGTCGCAAGGATGTGCGAGGCCGAGTGGCGGAGTTCTTCGAGGGGAGACATCATGGGAATTTTTGATTTTCGATTCTTGATTTTCGATTTGAGGGCCGGCCTTCGGCTATTTCTTCACCGGTTCGAGTTTGTAGTCGGTTTTGCTATCGAGCATCGACCAACCGGCGGCGGCGAGTTCCTTGCGAAGCGCGTCGGCGGCGGCGAAGTCTTTGGCCTGTTTTGCGGCCCAGCGTTTTTCGGCGAGGGCGGTGATGGCGGCGGGAATCTCGGTTTTCGTTTCGACCGCGAGGTTGAGCCCAAGGGCGAAGAGCACAGCGTCGAAAGAGCTCAGATCCACGTTAGTAGGGCCGCGGTTCACGATTGAGAAGAGAGCGCCGAGCGCTCCGGGCGTATTGAGGTCGTCGTGCAACGGGGAGAACACGCTGGCGAATGTCTCGGCATCTTGGCCGGTGGCGGCGCCCAACGAGGATCGGAACGTGCGCAACGAATTCAACGCGCTCTCGGCCGCGCGCAGCGAATCCAACATGAAATTCAACTGCTTCCTCGGGTGGCCCATGAGCAGGGCGTAGCGGACGGCCATCGGGGAGTAACCCTTCTCGACGAGATCGCCCAAGGTGTAGTAGTTGCCCTTGCTCTTGCTCATCGTGGTGCCTTCGACGAGCAGGTGTTCGCTGTGATACCAGTGGCGCGAGAAGGTCGTGCCGTTGCAGCACTGGCTCTGGGCGATCTCGTTTTCGTGGTGGGGGAAGAGCAAATCGACGCCGCCAGTGTGGAGATCGATCGTGTCGCCCAAAATGGCTTTGCTCATGGCGCTGCACTCGATGTGCCAGCCGGGTCGGCCTTCGCCGGCGCCGCGGGGGCCGGGCCATTTCACGTCGCCGTCTTCCTCGGGTTTGTAGGCCTTCCAAAGGGCAAAGTCGGAGACAGAGTCTTTATGATCCGCGTCGGCGACGGTGTTGGTGATCTTGAGTTCGCGCTCTTTGATGCGGGAAAGGGCGCCGTAGCCGGGAAACGAATCGAGTTTGAAATACACGGAGCCGTCGGCGGCGCGGTAGGCGTTCCCTTTCTCCATGAGCACCTCGATCATGTTGACCTGCTCCTTGATGTAGCCGGTGGCGGTGGGCTCGGCGTGGGGGCGTAGGCAGTTGAGGGCGTCGCAGTCGGCGTGGAATTTATCGGTCCACTTTTTGGTGATCTCGGCGAGCGGGCGTTTTTCTTTCTGGGTCTGACCGATGGTGCGGTCGTCAACGTCAGTCAGGTTGCGGACGTGGTTTACTTTGTCGGCGCCGAACTGGAGCTCGAGCAGCCGACGGATGACGTCGTTGACGACGAAGGTGCGAAAGTTGCCGATGTGCGCGGGCGCATAGACGGTCGGGCCGCAATTATAAAAGCGGACCACGCCATCGGTGTGCGACGGCGTGATCGGTTTGAGGCGGCGGTCGAGGGAATCGTAAAGCTGAAGGGCCATATTCGGAGAATCGGGAAGGAAGGTGTTAACGGAATTCCGACGGAGCGGAACGTTCTTTTTATCGGTCGTTGGACCGACGGTTTTCGCCTGACGGCGCGCGCGGGCGCCGGCGGTTGCGGTCAACAACCGCAGCCCGTAGTTCGCGCCAAAACGGAGTGAACCAAGGAGGTCGAAAAATTGATGGCGGGCCGGCGCATGGCGTGATTTCTTCGCGGAGAAACACGGATATGACGGACCACTTCAAGCTCGATTTAACCCAGCGGCCGCGGCGCTTGCGTCGCACGGCCAGCTTGCGGGCGATGGTGGAAGAGACGGTGTTGCGGCCGGCGGATTTTGTCGCGCCGTTATTCGTAATTGAAGGTAAAGCTCCGCCGGAGCCGATCGGTTCGATGCCGGGGGTGCGGCGGCTGTGCATCGGTGACGCGGTGAAGGAGTGCCGGGCGTTGGCGAAATTGGGCGTGCGGGCGGTCGCGTTGTTTCCAAAGCTGGACGGGTCTTTGAAAGATGCGGAGGGCAGCGCGGCGTTAAGCGAGGATGCGTTGATTTTGCGGGCGGTGCGGGCGGTGAAGCACGCTGTGCCGGAGTTGACCGTGATGACGGATATCGCGCTCGATCCTTATACGACGCACGGGCACGACGGGGTATTGTCCGAAGACGGTGGCGAGGTGGCGAATGACAGGACAGTGGATATCCTCTGCGAGATGGCGGTGTTACATGCGCGGGCGGGGGTCGACCTGGTGGCGCCGAGTGATATGATGGACGGCCGGGTCGGTGCGATCCGGCGCGCGCTGGATGCGGCGGGATTTGAGCAGGCGGGGATCATGGCTTATTCGGTGAAGTTCGCCTCGGCCTATTATGGACCGTTTCGCGAAGCCGTTGGCAGTGCGCGGGCGGCGGGGACGGCACCGTTGGACAAAAGGACTTATCAGATGAATCCGGCGAACCGCCGCGAGGCGCTCCGCGAGCTCGAACTCGATGACGCCGAGGGTGCGGATATTTTGATGGTGAAACCGGCAGGTCTTTATCTGGATATCATCCGCGAGGTGCGTGGGGTGACGAGAAAGCCCATCGCCGCTTATCAAGTTTCGGGCGAGTATGCGCAAATCCACGCGGCTGCTGAGCGCGGCTGGCTTGAGTTGGTGCCGGCGCGAAACGAGTCGTTGCTCGCGATCAAGCGGGCAGGAGCCGACTTGATCTTGACGTATTTCGCCAAAGACTTGGCGCTGGCTTTGCGTTGAAATTCACGCTTGGTTTTTCCCATGAGCACCCCGCCCGTCATTCTTCCGCGCAGCATCGCCCAACGGGCCGTCACCGTGGTTTTTGGGCTGCTGAGCCTGGCGTTTTTGTTTCGCGCGGGCCAGTTCGGCTACAAGTGGCTGAGCGGGGTGGTCGAGGGCGACACCAACTTCAAGGCCATGACGATCTGGGCGCTGATCTACGTGGTGGTGTGCGCCGGGATCGCGGCGGTGGCGTATTTCATGCCGCGTGAGACGGAGGAAAACGAGGTTTCCGAAGAAAATCAGAAAGCCGAGCGGGGGACCTGAAGAGAATCGTCGGACATGAGCCGCGGGTCTTGGGCCGGATTTTGTTGGGCGAGGCGGGCGTTTAGGTCGTAGGCGGTTTGGTCGCGAACCAAGGTGACTTTACCTTCTTTGGCGTAGAGCGAGAAACCGCCGGCGGCTTGAACGGCTTTGGCGACCGTCAGATCCGGGAGCCAAATGATGTGACCGGGCTTGGCCACCCCGCCGCCGACGTGAACATAGGGTTCGGTGGCGCTGACGGAAACATCAACCGGGGTATAAATCTTTTTGCGATATAGGCGGCGCGAATCCCGGTGGAGATCGTCCACGCTCACGCCGGCGGCGGGATGCGGGCCGATGAAGGAGAGGGCGATAAGTCCTTGGTCGTCGATTTGGACGGTAGTGGTGGAGGGATCGGGGACGCCTTGGAGGGCGATCGTGAGGCGGTCCTTGGGCGGAGTTGAGCAGTGGTCGTCGCAACGAGGATGGTGAGATTGCTGCCCTTTATCTCGTCGGTTTCACACCAGGTCAGGAGCGCGAAGGCCATGGCCTCAAAGGCGAAAAGACCGTGACGCGGGGGAGAGGCCGTAGGGTTGTCTCGTGGGAAAAGGTGCGGTAAATTACAACTCCTGCGTAGCCGGCACGATGTGAATGTGCACAAAAAAGCGGCGGTCCAAAAGACCGCCGCCAAGATTACGTGGAATTATTTTTTCTTGGAGCCGCGCGCGGGCTTCTTGGGCAAATCGTCGTCATCGTCGAGGGACCTGGACTTTTTCGGCGCGTCATCATCGTCGTCGGAGTCCTCGTCATCGTCGTCCTTCTTTTTCTTTTCGTCGTCGTCCTCATCCTCGTCGTCGCCGTCCCACTTTAGCGAATCGTCGTTCTTGAGCTTCTCTTCCTCGGCGGCGTCGATCTCAGGCAAGTCGTCATCGGCCTCGTCTTCGGCGTCTTTGGCCGGAGCTTCGTCGTCGCCGTCATAGCCGGCAGGCATGAAATCGAGAATGGCGGTGAGCTCTTCGAAGGTGTGGACCGCCTTCCCCTCGATGAACGAGCTGTTTTGGTCCTCCCGGATCTCGTCCTCGACTTCATCGACCGAGAGCTTGGACTCGAATTTGAAGAGGTCGTTCAGCATCTTCACGCGACAGCGGGTGAGATGGTCGAGCAGGTCGGCGTAGGGGCCGTTTTCCTCGTCGAGGGTATCGGCGAGGGCAAAGAGTTTGTCGTCGGATTCGACGATGGATTCTTTTACGCGCTTGAGACGCACCTTGCCGTTGCCGAGGTCTTTCTCGATCCGGAACGGGATAAACGCGGCGTCGAACATCTCCTGGTCGAAACCATAGTCGCGCAGGGAATCGACGAGCTCGATGAGATGGGCGACTTGGCGCGGGTCGACGATGCTGAGGCCGTCGACATCCCAGCGCACGGGGTCGGAGGTCTCATTGACCCACCAATTATGGTCGTCACCGAGACGAACGTTACACCAGCTGAGAGTAGAAGTTGCTTTGGCCATGAAAGGGAAAATTTTTCTCAACGTGCGAGCGGTGTTTCAAAAAACAAGCACAAAACCGGGAGTAAGTTACAGGAGTGTGGCAGGGATTTTTTCGCTCGGCGGAATCGGGGCGGCGGGGGCGGAGACGGTTCGGGCTCTTGCGTTTTTATGAGCGGGTTTCAGGGTCAGACGCCATGGGCATGATCTACGAAAAACTTTTCCGGCCGGTGTTGTTCCGGCAGGATTCGGAACGGGCGCACGAGCACGGAGTGGATGCGATGGCGTTGTTGGCGAAACTCGCGCCGCTGCGGCGGGCGCTGGAGCTTTACTCGCGTTTGGATGCGGGGCGGTTCCGGCCCGTGAAGGTCTTCGGCCTCGAATTTCCAAATCGGGTCGGCTTGGCGGCGGGTTTCGACAAAAACGCCCGGGCTTGGCCGGCGGCGGCGGCGATGGGATTTGGTCATGTCGAAATCGGCACCGTTACCGCGCTCGCCCAGGACGGAAATCCGAAGCCCCGAATGTTCCGATATCCGGCTGAGGAAGCCGTGATCAACCGGATGGGTTTCAACAACGAAGGCTCGGCGGCGGTGGCGGCGCGCCTCGCTGGACAGCCGGGGCGGGGAGCGAGGACGATCCCGCTGGGAGTAAATCTGGGCAAGTCGAAGGTCGCGGATATCGACCGGGCGACGGAAGATTATTTGGCAAGCTTCGCGAGATTGGCGGACTTCGCGGACTATTTGGTGCTAAACGTATCAAGTCCGAACACGCCGGGTCTGCGCCAGCTGCAGGACGAGTCGAGACTCCGTGAACTGTTGGGCGCCATCACGGCGGCGAACCGGGCGAGGTCGATGCGGGTGCCGGTACTTTTGAAGATCGCGCCGGATCTGACTTGGCCGCAGGTCGACGCGGTGCTGGGCGTGATCGATGAATTTCGCCTCGACGGCGTGATCGCGACGAACACGACGCTGGCCCGGCCGGGAATTTTCGCGTCGGTGAACGAAGTGGGCGGTCTCAGCGGTGCGCCCGTGCGCCGACGCTCGACGCAACTCGTGAGCTACATTTCGAAAAAGACGGAGGGGAAATTGCCGATCATCGGGGTGGGCGGGATCACGGATGTGATCGGAGCGGCGGAGAAGCTCGATGCGGGCGCTGCACTTGTGCAGGTGTATACGGGAATGATTTACCGCGGGCCGTTCTTCGCGGCGGAGTTGGCGCACGGGGTATCGGCCCGGGACGCGCGTTGAGTGGGTCACGCGGAACCGGTCGGCAGCGCGGGGTGATCGAAACTGGGCGTAGGTCTGTTGCCGACGATTTCGAAACTTGGTCGGGGCGCCCGGGCCACGCCGAACTCCGTCAGATCGACCAGTCTTCGGGGCTTGGGGCGGGAGGCTTGGACGAAATGAGCGCAGCTTCCAGTTTGCGGCGGGGGCGAATGACCACGTTGTCGCCCTTCTGTTGAACGATGCTGTGCGCGGGCACGGATTGGAGGAGCCAGACGTTGCCGCCGATAATGCTGTGCGCTCCGATGCGCGTGTCGCCCCCGAGAATGGTGGCGTGGGCATAGATGGTGACGTGATCCTCGATGTCGGGATGACGTTTCACGCCCTTGATCGGGTGGCCGTCGTTGTCGACCTCGAAGGATTTCGCGCCAAGGGTGACGCCTTGGTAGATTTTGACGTGGCTGCCGATGGTGCAGGACTCGCCGATGACGACGCCGGTGGCGTGGTCGATAAAGAAGTGAGGACCGATGCGGGCTCCCGGATGAATGTCGGTGCCGGTGCGTTCGTGGGCATACTCGGTCAACATGCGCGGCAGAAGGGGCACGCCGAGCGTGTAGAGCACGTGGGCGATGCGCTGGAGTGAGATCGCCAGCACGCAGGGGTAAGCCAGAATGATCTCCTCGACGCTGCGGGCTGCGGGGTCCCCTTGATAGGCGGCGGTGACGTCGGTCTGGATAATGCGCCGCAATTCCGGGAGTCGCTCGAGGGCCTGCGCGGTAAGTGCCCGGGCGGACGCGGCAGGATCCGGTGCGCGGGCGAAGCGCAGGCATTTTTCCACCTCGGCGTTGAGACGAAGGTCGATGCCGGCGAGGAGGCGGCCGACATGGGCGGGCACGGCGTTTTTTTCCAAAGCCACGGCCTCGAAATAGCCGGGAAAAAGCAGGTGCATGCAGTCGCGCGCGAGGGAGTTGACCGAGTCTTGAGCGGGCAGATTTACCCCGTCAAGGTGGTTGATGCCGCCGTCGGATTCATAGGAGGCAAGGAGCGCGGCTTGGACGGCGTCGAGGGACATGGCTTCGGAACGCGGAGAGTTTGACCGTGCTCCACTACGGTCAAAGCCAATTTCGGCGTTTTCGTTTTCGGGGCTTTACAAGGCGGAGGCGATTTCACTTATTCCGCCTTCCTCTGTTCATTTTTGCTCGGGTGGTGGAATTGGTAGACACACACGTTTGAGGGGCGTGTGCCGTAAGGCGTGCAGGTTCGAGTCCTGTCCCGAGCACCATTTTAGGCGACAGGGAAACGAATTAAGGAAGTAGTGAATCCCCTCGGAAACCGCTTGCCTCTGTCTAGAGCGGGATTGGACTCTGGTTCGCGCGGGCAATCGCCTTCGCACTACCAAGATCACCCTCGCGGGTTAACCACCCGCTTTTCGACACCATGGACGACAACGCTCCCCAAGAGAAATCCCCGCCCGCAGACTTGAATAAAATCGATCTGAGCCAATTGAGCGGCTTCAGCTTCGGCACCTCGTGGGTGCAGGACAAATCGACTCCAAATGAGCGGCGCAGCCGTGAGGGTGGCGACGACCGGCCGAGGCGTGATGCCGGCGGTGCACCGGATAGGCGTGACCGTCGTGGGTTTAGCCGTCCGGCCGGTGGCCCGGGACCAGGCGGGCCAGCAGGCCCAAGCGGCGGCGCACCAGAACGTCGGGAGTTTTCCGGCGAACGTCCCTCATTTCCCCGCGAAGGCGGCGGTGAGTTTCGCGGGGCTCCGCGGCGTGATTTTCAAGGCGGCCAAGGTGGCGGCGGAGGCGATCGGGGCGAGCGTTTTGGCGGACGTGGCCAACCGGTTGATCGCGGCCCCTACGATAGTCCCTGGTTCTCCGCGACGTTTTATCCGGAGGACACAAGCTTCAGCACGTTGGTGCAGACTATTCGCAAGTCATGCCGGACGATCGAACTTTTTGAAGTTGCGCGCACGGTAGTGGCGAAAGTGGACCGGTTTGTCGTGGTGCTCGCGCGCAGGCCAAACGGCGAGAGCGGCGCGCCTGACTCTTCGGGGCGTTCGGCTCCGGCAGGCTTTTATGTGTCGGTGCCGGATGGACTGCCGTTCGAGACCGAAGAGGCGGCCTTGAACCATGTGTTGACGACGCATCTCGGCCTGTTTTTCGACAGCGCTGAAGTCACCATTGATCCGCCCAAGGGTAATTTCCAAGTCGTCAACCGCTGCGGTGTGACGGGCGAGTTGATCGGGCCGCCCAACTTCCATCGCTACAACCAACTCGTGCAGCAACATTACGCGGCGCGGGTGGACCGGATGCCGTTTGAGGCATTCAAGTCCCGGATCGAGAGCGTGCGTGAACCGGAAGCGATTCAGGCGTGGCTCGACAAGATGAAGAAGACCACCCGCTACACGTGGAAGACGGCAGCCCCGGCGGTCGCGGCGGCGGCTGCGGAGTCCGCTGAGTCGGCGTCAGCGTCTGGGGACGCGGCCCCGGCCGAGACGGCTGTTTCTGCTTCGGCAGACGCGCCGGTTGAAACGGCTCCCGTCGTGTCGTTCGATTCTTTTGACGAGGCGAAGGCTCACTTGTTGGCGACGGCGAAGGACAAAGTCATTCGCCCGGTCGAGCAGGCGCGTCTGCATGGCAAAAACCTCGAGTTGCTGCCGCCGGGCGAAATCCGGGCGGCGATCGAAGGAGCGCTCGAGCGTCAACGCCGCTTCCCCCTTGATACGGCGAATGCGTTGCGCGGCCGGCTACGGCGCGAGCATCTGACGATCTTCAAGAAAGGCTCGAAGGGCGTGAGCTATGTGTGCGCCGTGAAGCGGAAATTCCGGGTGCCCGGCCAAGTGTTCTCGGACAGCATCGGTGCGCTGATTTCGTTCATCGAAATGCATCCGATGGTAAAGGTGAGCGAGCTCGGGAAGAAATTCCTCAACGTCCAAGCTCCCCCGTCGCCCGTCGAGGGACAGCCCGCGGTCGAGCACGTGCTGACACCCGAACAACGCGAGAAGCTTTCGAAGATGCAGAGCGATCTGCCTTGGCTCGTGCGCGAAGGCTACGTCACGGAATTCATCGACGGCGCGCTCTACGCGCCGCTGGCGATGGCCGAGTCGAAAAAACGCGAGGTGGAAGCCTCTGAGCATGATCCCGAAAACTTTCCGGATGCTCCCGCGCCGGCAGCGCGCGAAGCGGCCAAGGCGCCGGTTCCGACTGCGGTTTCGGTGCCGGAAGCTACAGTGATCGAACCGACCCCGGCGCCGGCCGCAGTCGCGCCGACGGCTGAAGCGTCGCCCGCGGTGGAGGAGACTCCGAAGTCCGAGCCGCCGTCGGCTCCCACGGTCTGATTGAGGTGAGCGGCAGCACGGAGTGTTTCCGGGCTGCCGCGGGATCGGGTCGCGCGGCAGTAGGCGCTACCTGCATGAACGCAGTCCGATCCCAGCAGGGATGGGTGTGGGTGGCGTGAGTTGAGTTGCAACGGGCGTGAAGCTCGCGGCAACTCCGGCGCCGAGCATCCTCAGCGGTCAACCGTGATTGGCGGAAGCGTGTCGTCGTCGGCGATTCTGGCGGCGTAGACCTGCCTGCAGGTTGCGCTGCGCGGGTCGGAGATGGCGACGTGACTCGTGATCCAGCGCAACACCTTCGACTACCTTGTCCGGGCCCGAAGTGCCGGCGCGCTGCTCAGCGGAGGCGAATTGTGTGGCGCTCGCCGGACGTGATGCCGAGGTCGAGGTGAAGCGCGTCGGAGGGCAGCCAGTCGGCGATTTTCTCCGGCCACTCGACGGCGAGGCACCACGGCGGATTGAGAAAATCCTCGATTAGGAGCGACTCGATCTGCGCGGCGGTTTCGAGGCGGTAAGCGTCGAGGTGGACGAGCGTGCGGCCGGAGCCGCGATGCACGTTGTAGATGTTGAACGTGGGGCTCGTGACGGTCCCGGTCAGGCCAAGTCCGCGGGCGAGACCTTGCACAAAGGTGGTCTTGCCGACGCCAAGGTCCCCGTGCAGCGCGAGAGTGCAGGTCGCAGGCAGGGCGGCGGCGAACTCCGCAGCGAGGATTTGCGACGCCTCGGCGGATGTCGTCGTCGCGCCGGCGCGGAGTTTATCGAAGATGTTCATAGCCGGAAAAATCTTCGAGCCGAACGGCGGAGGGGGAAAGCGCGTTTGAACGGGCGAAGTGGCCGATATTCGTCAGGCGCGTGCGGGGAAAGCGGCGGTGCCACGCGCGGGCAAAGGCTGCGGCATCGGTGTGAGCCGCGAGGGCGAAGACGAGTTCGTAGTCCTCGCCGTCGGTAAGCGCGGCGCGAAGGTCGGCCCCGCGGCGGAGAGGCAACGCTCCGGGCTCAAGGGAGGGCTTCGCGTGGGGCGGGGTGAGGGCGCCGAGGTCTTTGGCCAAGCCGTCGCTGATGTCCATCATGGCGCGGACTTCGGGGCGGCCGGCGAGCCACGCGCCCTCGGCCAGACGCGGGTGAAACGCGAAGTGATGGCCCGAGGCGAGGCTGCGGCCGAGGACTCCGGTCACATGAATCGAGTCGCCGATGCGGGCGCCTGTGCGGGTAACGACCCGGGGGCCGGCTGCGGCCCCGAGGAGAGTAAGACTGGCCGCGAGGACGCCGTCGGCTTGGGCGATGTCTCCGCCGACGATGGGGACGCGGTAGCGGCGGGCGCAGGTGGCGAGCCCGCGGTAAAATTGCTCGAGCCAAGCGAGGGAGGTGTGCGGGTCCAACGTGAGCGCGAGGACGGCGGCCGAGGGACAGCCGCCCATAGCAGCGAGGTCGCTGAGATTGCGCTTGAGGAGCTTTGCTCCGACCGCCCGGGGCGGGACCGCGGCATCGAAGTGGCGGCCAAAGATGACGGGATCGACGGTGATGAGCTGTGGGCCGCGCGCGGCGGGCAGAACAGCACAATCGTCGCCGATCCCGAACGGAGCACGGGGCGACGCCGCCCCGAGCCAGCGACGGATCGCCGTGATCAGTTTTGCTTCGCCGAAGGCTGTGACGGAGTCGGCGGATTTTTTGGCGAAGGGATGCACGGCCGAGAGAGGCGTGGCGGCGCGCTCAGGTGGTGACGCCGCAGAGGATGAGCACGATGGTATTTAGGTTGAACAGGCCGTGGGCGATGATCGTGGTGCCGATGCGTCCGGTGCGCTCGTAGGCGAGGGAGAAGATGATCCCGAGCGCGACCAGCGGGGCGAAGCTGGCGAGATTGGCGTGGAGTGCGCCGAAGAGCACGCCGGGCAAGAGCAGCGCAATCCAACGCGGCGCGCGGGTGCGGGCGTAGCGAAAGATACCCCAGCGGAAGAGAAGTTCCTCGGTGATGGGTGCGATCACGGCGGCGAGCACGATCATGAAGGCGAGCAGTGCGGGGGATTTTGCGTTGGCGAAAAGGTCGATCAGATCCTGCTTTTCGGCCTCGATTCCGCAGAGCTGTAACGCCCCTTGCCACACGAGGCTCACCACGGTGAGCACAGGCAGCGCGATCAGAAATGTGGCGAGGCCGCTGAGCGCCGGGTGCAGCGTGACTAAGGGTGGTGCGGCGGCGATGCGGCGGCGAAGAATGAGCCGGAAAACGGCGATGCCGGTGAGCATCCCGAGTTGGAACGCGCCGCCGGCAAAGATGAGGCGCTCGGTTTGATCGAGGTTGGCCGACTTGAGCAGCTGACCGGCACCGAGCTGGAACAACACTCCGCCCATCACGACGCACCAAAGAAAGAGCAGGAAATCGCTGACTGAGATTTCCCATGCGACCAAGCGGGGCGCGGCGGTCTCGGCCCGAGCGGAGGGACTGAGCACAAGGCGCCAGAGGAGCCAGGCGCCGCTCAGGATGAGGGCGAGCTCGATCCCGACGGCAATTTGGGCGGAGAGTTCGGACATACGGAACCAGTGCGGGGGAATTTAGACCGGCGCGCAAGCGTGCGGGCCGGAGTGGCGGGAAGGGGTGGGCAAAAGTGGGCGGTACGGTGAAACTCGTGTGGGCACAACGCGATCCACCTCGGGGGGAAGGACGCCTAGGCCACGCCGGAAGCGATTTGCTTCAGCGGATTTTGCCGTGATCGAAGACAATCTCGCCGGCGAAGACGGTGGTCTTTACGCGTCCGGTGAGCGTGGTGCCGTGCCAAGGAGAGTTGCTGGATTTGCTGAAGCCGGCTTTGGCGTCGTAGGTCCAATCTTCATCGGGATTGAAGAGGCAGAGATCGGCTTCGGCACCGGCGGCGAGCGTGCCGGAAGGCAGGCCTAGCAACGCGGCGGGGCGGCGGGTGAGCAGGTCGATGACAAACGGGAGTTTGAATTTCTCCTGGCGCACCAGAATGCCGAGGGTGACCGGGAGCGCGGTCTCGAGGCCGAGGATGCCGTTGGGAGCGAAATCGAATTCCTTGTCTTTCTCGTAGTCGGTGTGCGGAGCGTGGTCGGTGGCGACGATGTCGATGGTGCCATCGCGCAAGCCGGCGATGATGGCGCGGCGGTCCTCCTCGGTGCGGAGGGGCGGGTTCATCTTGAAATGGGTGTCGTAGGTCGCGAGGGACTCGTCGGTGAGCGCGATATGGTGGGGCGTGGCCTCGGCGGTGATTTTCACTCCGCGGGCTTTTGCGCGGCGGATGATGTCGACGGAGTGGCGCGAGGAAATGTGCTGCAGATGGATGTGCGCCCCGGTGTGTTCGGAGAGGATGGCGTTGCGGGCGACGATGAGATCTTCGGCGGCGTTGGGCCAACCGCGGAGGCCGAGCCGGGTGGACATGACGCCTTCATTCATGACGGCGCCGACCGTCATGGAGTGGTCCTGGCAGTGGTCCATGATCGGCAGGTCGAACATCTTCGCGTATTCGCAGGCGCGGCGCATGAGTTCGTTGGACTGCACGCAGTCGCCATCGTCGGTGATGGCGACGACGCCGGCGCGCTTGAGCGAACCGATGGGCGCGAGGGCCTGACCCTTCATCCCGACGGTGATACAACCGGTGGGGAGCACACGAACGACCGCGTCACGACGCACGGCGTCGTTGATGAACTGGATGGTGCCGGCGTTGTCCGCGACCGGCGAGGTATTGGGCATGCATACGACGGTGGTGAAACCGCCGGCGGCGGCGGCGCGGGAGCCGGTGGCGATGGTTTCTTTGTGGGTCTGGCCGGGCTCGCGGAAGTGGACGTGGACATCGACGAGGCCCGGGCAGGCGACGAGGCCGGTCGCATCGATTTTTTTTGCGCGCTTCTTTTCGGCGGCGTTGAGGGAGTCGACGAAAAGGCCGTCGCGAATGAAGACGTCGCCGACCGCATCGCGTTTGGCGGCGGGGTCGATGACGCGGGCGTTTTGGATGTGAAGGGAAGGCATCGCTGGAAGATCGTTTGCTTAATCTTTCGGGCTCCTCGTTCTCAGGTTATCGGGCTGAGGCCTGACGTAAGAGAAAACGTAAGAGGAAAGAGAAGGAGGGTTCAGGTCGTCGGCATGACGGATTCAGGTTGGCCGCCGGCGCAGAGGAAAAGGACGGCCATGCGGACGGCGATGCCGTTGGTCACTTGTTCGAGGATGACGCTGCGGGGACCGTCCGCCAGTTCGCTGTCGATTTCGACGCCGCGATTGATCGGGCCGGGGTGCATGATGATCGCCTTCGGGTTGAGCCAGCTCGCGCGGGTTTTATTGAGGCCGAACATGCTGGTGTATTCGCCGAGTGAGGGGAAATGGCCGCTCGACTGACGCTCGTGCTGGATGCGGAGGAGCATGACGACCTCGGCGTCGGCAAGCGCGCTGCGGAGGTCGTGAGACACTTTGACGCCGAGATCGGTGAACCAGTGAGGCACCAGCGTCGACGGGCCGACGAGGGTGACGGCGGCGCCGAGCTTGGTGAGGGCGTGGATGTTGGAGCGGGCGACGCGGCTGAACAGAATGTCGCCGAGGATGACAACTTTTCGGCCTTTCAGCGTGCCGAGGTGCTCGAGCATCGTGAAGGTATCAAGGAGGCCTTGGGTGGGATGCTCGTGGGCGCCGTCGCCGGCGTTGATGACGGGGATGTCGAGGAACTTGGAGAGGTAGAGCGGCGAGCCGGCGGCGGCGTGCCGGAGGATAATCATATCGGCGCCGAGGGCGCGGATATTTTCCGCCGTGTCGCGGAGGGTTTCGCCCTTGGTGGTGCTGGAGCTGGCGCCGTCGAGGGAGATGACATCGGCGCTGAGGCGCTTGGCGGCCATGTCGAAGGCCATGCGGGTGCGCGTGCTGGGTTCGAGGAAGAGGTTGACGATGGTCTTGCCGCGCAGCGCGGGAACTTTCTTCACGCTCCGGCCGAGGATTTTTTTGAAGGCGGTGGCGGTGGCGTGGATCTGATCGATCTCGGCGCGGGAGAGTTCCTCGATCGTGAGAAGATGGCGGCGGGTCCAGGGCATGATGGAATTTTCGATTTCGTAATTTCGATTATTTGGCGAGCGCGGGGCGGACGGTGATGCGGTCGCGGGCAGGGCTTTGGGCGTCGAGGGCGACAACAACTTTCTCGGCGGCGGTGGTGGTCAGGGTCAGGCCGGTGTAGTCGGCGGCGACGGGCATGAGGTGGTGGCCACGGTTGACGAGGACGGCGAGTTCGACTTTCGCGGGGCGGCCGTGGTCGAAGAGCTCGTCGAGGGCGGCTTTGACGGTGCGACCGGAGAAGAGGACGTCGTCGATGAGGATGACATTGGCGCCGTTGACGTCGGCGGGGAGGACGGTGGGCGTGAACTCCTTGGGGATGGGGTTGCGGCCGATGTCGTCGCGGTGAAAGGAAATGTCGATGATGCCGGTGGCCGGCTTAAGCTTGGGGGCTATGACGGAAAGGCGGGCGGCAAGGCGATGAGCGAGGAGAATGCCGCCGTTGGCGATACCGAGGAGAATCAGCCGTGAATCGGCGCGGTTCCGGGCGACGATGGACTCTGCGATTTGGTTGAGGGCGGCGTGAATGTCATCGGCGCCGATATTTTTGGGCGTGGCCACAGGAAAGAGTGAGGCGGCGGTGAGAAAGCCGGTAAAGCAGGAAAGCAGCAGGAGCGCGAGGAGGCACCGAGTATGAGTGTTAGCTCACAAAACACGCGAACGGCGCGAAACCCGGTGGATGCGGAGGAGGGCGCGGATGGAGCTTCGGGGCCTTGGCCGGCGAGAGATAAGCAAAGACACGCTTTCTTAACACATGAACCAGGTTCGTCTCGAGAAGTCCTGATTCGCACTTCCGCTCGGGGTGCCACTCCATTCGTTTCCGGATTTTGTCGTCACTGAGTCGAAACGAGGCTTTAGAAGTGAAAGGCCCAACAACTCGAAAGTTGTTGGGCCAAAATGGCTGCCCGGACGGGGGCGCGCTCCGAAGAAAGTGAAGCAAGTTAGCCGGCGAAAGCGGGCTTTCCCTTGGTGAATCCGGATTGGGCGAGAATCAGCGCCGGCTGGAGAAACAAGTTGAGGATGATTATAGGCCGATTCTCAGCCTTCCAGCTTGCTCCACTTGCTTCACATGGAGTCGAACGAGTGGAGACCAGCGGATGCAGACGGTGATCGACGGCGCCCTAGAGAAGAGTACGACGATGCGGCTTTTGGGGAGTACGGCGGTCGCGCCAAGTTTCTGGGCCGCGACGCAGCACTCCAGGCCAAATGGGCTGTCCGCACTGGCAGACTGCCGCTGTTCGATAATGCGCCGGACGGCGCCGTTCAGCGTATGATTGTGATCGGGGATCAGGGAGAAGGACCAGCATAGCCACGCGTCTCAATTTGTTACAAATAATAGCTTGGATTTGTAACAGTTTGATAGGAGAGTTCGGTCATGACGTTGAGTGAAAGAATCGCCCTCCGCCTCCGCCGATGGCCGGCCGAGCGGGTGTTTGGCCGTTTTGACTTTCTCGATTTGGGCCCCGGCGCCGCTGTGGGGATGGCCTTGAAGCGGTTGCACGACGCGGGCGAAATCCGCCGCGTGCGGCGCGGCTACTACGACCGTCCCCGCCAGCATCCCGTGCTCGGTTCGCTGGGAGTATCGCCGCAGGAATTTGTTGCTGCCGTGGCGCGACGCACCGGACAGCGCTTGCAGGTCCACGAATCCACCGCCGCCAATGAACTGCGCCTCACCGAGCAGGTGCCGGCCCAGGTTATCTACGCGACCGATGGACCCACCCGCGAATTCGACTTGGGCAAGCGCCGTCGGGTGCGCTTGCAACGCCGACCCCTGCGCGAGATCGCCCTGGCCTCCGCGGTATCGCGGTTCGTGTTCGCCGGTCTGCGCGCCATTGGGCGGATCCACCTTACGCCCGCACGCATTGCCCACTTGAAAAGCGAGCTCAAACCGGAGGATCGCCGTCGGCTGCTGCGCGATCTTCGCTACGCCCCGGCGTGGATGCATCCACACCTGCGCGCGATCGCGGGAGCGGAGAAGAGGAAACCATGAAGGCCTTTGCCACCCTGCCGCCGGCAGAGCGACGGGATCTGTTGCTGACGCTGGCGGAGCAATCCGGCTTGCCTGCTGTCATCCTGGAAAAGGACTTCTGGGTCTGCTGGCTGCTGGAGTGTGTTTTCGCGCGGCCTGAACTGGGCGACACCGCAGTGTTCAAGGGCGGCACCTCGCTTTCGAAGGTGTTTCGCGCCATTGCCCGATTCTCCGAAGATGTGGATTTGGGCATCAGTCCGTCCTCCCTTGGCTGGTCGGAGGATGAATTGGAGGCGGCCTCGAAAAACGCGTGGACTGAGCGCCTGCGCCCGCAGTTGGAAGCCGCCTGCGCTCGACGTGTCGAGGAGCATTGGCTGCCGATTCTTGAGCGCGAACTACTCCGCCGTCTTGGCCCCGCCCCCGCTGGGGCCGCGTGGCTGCATTGTCGGCTCGACGCGGCTAGCCATTCGCCGGTGCTGTTTTTCGCCTATCCGGGAGCCTTGCCGGAGGGCGTCGGCTACATCGCCCGCGAAGTAAGAATCGAGTTTGGCTCACTCACCGATCAGCGCCCGGCGGGCCGCCACCGCATCGCCGCGTTGGTGGCCGAACTCGCGCCTGGTGTTTTTGCCGATGCCTCCGCAGAGGTCGTCGCCCTGGAGATCGAACGTACGTTCTGGGAGAAGGCCACGATCCTGCACGCTGAGCATCACCGACCGGTCGCCAAACCGATGCCCAGCCGTTACGCGAGGCACTACGCGGACTTCGCCGCCCTGTGGCGGCATCCCTCCGCGCCCGAGGCGAGCCGGCAACTCGACTTGCTGGCGCGAGTGCGCAAACACAAGGCGCGTTTCTTCGCGTCGAGCTGGGCTAATTACGCGACCGCGATGCCAGGTTCGTTCCGGCTCGTGCCACCGGCCGGTCGGCTGGCCGAACTGCGCACAGACTACATCGCCATGCACCCCATGTTCCTCGATAACCCGCTCGCCTTCGACGAAATGCTCGCCGTCCTACGCGAGGCCGAGGCAACTCTAAACCGCGCCTGAGCAAGTTGGGGATGATCTTGTGCCAGGACTCGACGGTTCCGCTTGCTCCAGTTGCTTCACCTGAACGCTGTGTCAGTTGAGCTCGGCGTCCGTCCAGGGCGACTGGCGACCCGGATAGCGCCGGCGAAAGGACTTTACTTCCTCCGCGGTCACCGGCGGAGCCTGGTTGCCCCAGGCGTGGCGGATGAAGCTGATCAATTCGGCGAGGCGGTCGTCGCGCACGACGCCGAGGGCGGAGGCCGGCACCATGATCGCACCCTGGTAGGAGCGGCCGGCGATGGGGCCGGTGAGCCCGTGGAGGAGCACGGGCACCAGACCCGCGGCCGGGCCGCGCACGCGCGCGCTGCCGGTGAGGGCGGGTGCGATGAGTTGGTCGCTGCCGGGCACGACGACGCCGCGGCCGTCGGCGCCGTGGCAGCTCACGCAGGTCTCGAAATAAGTCTCGGCACCCTTCGTGAGAAAGGCGCGCTGCTCGGGCAGCAGGTCGCCGGGGAGATCGATCTGGCGATGCCACTGGGCGAAGCCCTGCGTCCACCGCGCGGCGACCTCGGCGCGCTGCGCGGGGTCCTTGATCGCGAGCAGGGCGTCGCCGCGTTGGATGCGCTCCAGGTAGGGCGAAGGCTTTTTCCAGAAGACGGTGCAGGCGGCGAGAAACACCCCCTCATGCGTGACGTGGCGCTCGATCAGGTCGTCCATCGCAGCGACCGCGTCGGGGCGCGGGGAATACGCGAGCGAGAGCACGAACTGTTTCGCGACCTCGGGCACGCGCTCGATCTTCGCGGCGGCGGCCAGCGCGGTGAAGATGGCGGTGTCGCCTTTTTCGAGCAGCGGCTCGCCGAGGCGCGCGGCGGCGGCGCGGAGGCGCGGGTCGCGATCGGCGAGCGCGCCGGCGAGAAGCGGGGCGTCGATGCGGGCGAGGCCTTCGAGAGTCCAGAGCGCGTGGAGCCGGGTGAGGGGCTGGTCATGGGAGCGCGCCAGATCGCGGAGCAGGGGCGCGACGGTGTCGCGATCGGGACGGAGGATGAGCTGACGCTGCGCGGTGTCGCGCCACCAGCCGTTGGGGTTTTCGAGATGGCGCAGGAGCTCGGCGGTCGTCTCGCGCGACATCCGCGGGGCGGCGGTCGGCGCGAGGTCGCGGTGCCGGATGCGCCAGATGCGCCCGCGCTGGTTGACCCCGGCGAGTCCCGATTCGCGGATGAACTGGCGCGGGCCTTCGCTGAGCCAGGGCGAGTCCTGGATGATGCCGCGATACATGTCCACGATGGTGAGGCAGCCGTCGGGGCCGGTCGCGGTGTTGACGGGGCGGAAGAGGATGTCGGCCGACAGCAGGAACTCGTCGTCGCCGGGCGGATGGGCGAGCGTGAGGCGGCCGTTGCGGTCGGTGAGCTGGGCGCGCCGGACGACATGGATCGTCGGATCGCAGAAGAAGTAATCGCCCCGCGTCTCGAACGGCAGGGCGGTGCCGCGAAACACGCTCTGGCCGCAGATGGAGGTGAACGTCTTGCGCCCGGGGGCGGGCCCGCCGCGGTCGTCCACCGGCGAAAGATTCCGGGCCGAGAGGAAACTCATGTCCCAGGCGAGCCCGAGCGAGATGGGCTCGCTGCCGCGGGGTTTGTCGCCGCTGCGCTTTGGGATCAGGCTCCAGTAGGGGCGGGGAAGCTGGAAGCCCAGCGCGGGGCTGCTGTTGTCGGAGAAGAAGACGCGGCCGGTGTCGTCGTGCGTGACGCCCCACTGCGACCAGATGGGGTGCGTGGGTTGCGCCCGCCAGGTGCCGTCGGTGTAGCGGTAGCGTTCGCGGCCGTAGCTGACGTAGATCCAGTTGTCGAGGTTCCAGTCGAGGCCGCTGTCCTGGTGCTCGACGGAGCGCTTGCCGTCGCCGGCTTTGCCGCGGAAGAGGAGCGTTTTTTCCTCGGCGATGCCATCGCCGTCGCGGTCGCGGTAGTGCCACACGCTCGTGTCGTCGGTCTCGACGACGGCGATGCCGTCGAGGAGCGGGAGCACCATGCGCGGCAGGTTGAGGCCGTCGACGAAGACGGTGGCGCGATCCATGACGCCGTCGCCGCGCGAGCTGGTGAGGCGCTTGATGCGGCCGTTGCGGAGCGACTTGGTGCCGGTGCCGGCCTCGTCGAGCATGTAGCTGCGCATCTCGGCGACATACATCGCGCCGTCGGCGTCCCACACGGCGAGCACGGGCTGCTCGACGAGGGGTTCGGCGGCGACGAGTTCGGCCACGTAGCCGGGTGGAAGCACGAATGATGCGCGCTGCTCCTCCGGGGTGAGCACGGCGGCGAAGTGAGCCTGCTTCTTCGCCTCCCCATCCGGCGGGGGCGCGGCGACGGGGGCGGTGCGCTGGCCCGCAGCGGCCCATGCGACAGTATGGGGCCAGGCGAGCGTCGGTCGCTCCCGACCGGGGAAATCCGCGGGTGCGTCGAGCGTGACGCGGCCGGTGGCGAGATACTCGGCGCCGCGTGCGACCAGCGTCTGGAAACCGACGCAGCGCAGCGCGTCCCATGCGGTGTCGCCCCGCCACGCATGGCCGAGCGTGCAGACGAGCACGCGTCCGCGGCCGTAATTGACTTCCCACAAGACCGGCTCGTGCCGGCCGGAGCCGCGGTGTTGCGGATCAGAGAACGCGCTGGCGAGGATGGTGAGGTTCTGCGCCGGGCCCCGGTTGTAGTGATAAAGTTCGTCCTTGCCGTGGAGCCAGGTGGTCGGAAGGCCGCGGAGTACCGGGTGATCCGGCTGCCGGTGGGTGACGACAAAGCAGTGCTTGGCGCCGTGGCCCGTCGCGGCGTCGGGACAACAAGCGATCGGTGCGCCGTTGGCCGGGTCGACCGCCACGGCCGTGCCGAAGCCGGCCTTGCGCCAGCCGAGACCGATCATGGTGTTGAACTCGGGCCAGTCGGCGAAGGCGTTGTTGGCGGCGTGAATCAGGAGCACGCCGCCGCCTCCGCGCACATAGTCGACGAAGTCGTTCTGCATCGCGCGGGGCCAGGCGGTACCGTTGTAGTTGAGGATGACGGCGGCGTGGCGGGAGAAGTCGGGTCGCCACGCGGCCCAGTCGGCGGCGAGTTTGTCCTGCGCGGCGCGGGCCAGCTCGGAATGGCGGCCCCGGGCGGCGGCGAAGTTTTCGTCGGGTGCGGCGGGCGCGCGCAAACCCGAGTGGGCCTTCAACTCGGGTCCGGTGGCGACCTCGACGGTGAAAAGTCCCGTGCCGGCGAGCGTCGCGCGCAACGACTCGGTCGTGGTGCGCCAGTCGTGGTTGTTGCGGCCGTCCACGATGAGCAGCGACGGACGGGAGGGGGCGGCGGCCGCCAGAGCGGGCAAGACGAGCAGCGCGCTGAGGCGGCGAAAGGGAGGGAGCGGGGGCATGGCGTTTGGGTGGGTCAGGGCAGTGTTTCCGGCCAGACGTGCCGAAGCGGCACCGTGTCGCCGGCCTTGACTCCATAGGCGTTGGCCCGGCCGGCGGTGGAGGCGGCGGGCTGCGCGACGAAATCTGGTCGCGGGCCCGCCGGCCAGAGGGCGACGTGTTCGCCGCGGCGGAGATCGAGCGCGAACTCCCCGGGCGCGGGCATGGTGATGGTGAATTCACGCGCCCCGGCGGCCCGCGGCGGTGTGGTCCAGTCGGGCACGCGCACGACGCACGGCTCGCCGGCGAGGCTGCGCACGGTCACCCACGCAGTGCGGCCGGCGGTGCGCTGCGCGCTCACCAGGAACCCGCCCTGGCCGCGCAGGTCCTGAAAGGAGGCATCGGCCCACGCGGAGGGAATCGCGGGAAAGATGCGCAGCTTGCCACCCCAGCTTTGCAGGACCAGGTCGGCGATGGCGGCGCCGCCACTGAGCGGGGTTTCGATGACGGGGTTTTTCCCGCCTGACTCGAAATAGAAGGTGTTGTGCGAAATGTAGGCGCCGCCGGGCGGGCCGTCGAGCAACGTGTTCAACATCTCGACGGCGTCGTGGCCCCGCCCGAGAGCGGCGTACAGCGAGGCCGCGCCGGTGAAGGAGTAGCCCGTGAGCCGCCGGCCCCCTTCGAGGCGATGCCAGTGGACGACGGACTTGTCGACGAGCGCGCGGTCGGCGGGATCGCCGGGGCTGAGCTGGAATAGTGGATACAGGGCCAGCAGATGCGAATAGTGGCGGTGCGACATCTCCAGCGCCTGCCCGCGGCCAATCATCAGGCCGTCGGGGCCGACCACGAAGGGAGTGAGGCGGGCGAGCGTCTGCCGCCATTGCGGAAGTTCCGCGGGGGCGGGATGAAGGTCGGCGTCGGTGGCGAGGAGGGTGTTGAGCAGCCAGCGGAGGAGGGCGAGGTTATAGTTGGCGTCCGGGAAGAGAGCGGTGGTGGTCGAGCCGGGTGGGTGGTATTCCGGCGACTGCATGGGCGGCAGGTGGAGCCTGCCATCGTCGCCCGGGAGGAGGCGCTCCAGGTAGGCCGCGGCGACGCGGGCGGCCTTGGGCAGCCATTTCGTGCGCACCGCGGCGGCATCGCCGGCGTAGCGGTAGTGCCACCAGTAGTTGTGCATGAGCCAGGCGAGGTCGCCGAGTTGGGGGGACTTGGCGCGCAGGCGGAGATGCACGTCGAAATTGCGATCCATCTCCGCGATGAAGGAGAGACCGAGGTCGAGATGGTTGCTGGCCAACGGCAGCCAGTAGGTGAGCTGGACGTTGAGGTCCCACGTCGCGTAGGGCCACTGGTTCACGCGAAAGAAAGGCCCCTGGTCGTCCACGAGCGGACCATCGGCGCGCGAAGCCGAGGCGATCTTGTAAAGCTGGATCCAGTAGAACGACTCGAGCCGGGCATCGGGGATCGAGAGGAACGACGCCGCGTAGAAGGTGTGCCACCAAGCGCGATGCGACGCCAGCAGCGAGGCGGAATCCGTCGCCGCCGCCGCGCCCACGGCATCCACCGCGACCGGAAGCGAGGCGCCAGCGCGGGGAATCTCGTTGGCGATGGAAACGAACAGCGTTCCGCGATCGGGCGAGGCTCTCCGGTCGAGCCACGCCGTCGCGTAATCGCCGCCGGCGCGGAGCGATTGCACGCAATGGCCGGAGGCGGCCTCGACCACGACGGTGGGCGGAGGATTGGTGACGTAGTCGAGGCCGTCCTTCGGATGCGTGAGGCGGCGCGGCGCGATGGGGTTCCCGGGGCGAAACTCCCACCGCCACGGGGCGGGCCGCCCGTCGGCGGTGAACTCGCGGGAGGTGACGTCAATCACATCGACCGTGCGATCGCGGTGGGTGTAGGCGCGGAAGGAGAGCGTGCCGAGCTCGGTCGTGAGAACGCCCGTGACCTCGGCGTTCCAGAGATCGAGTCGCATGGTGCCGGAGCGGATTTTTCCAGCGGGCCGCAGCGCGAGGCGACCGACGTCAAGCCGGGGAAAGTCGTAGTGGACGTTGGCGCCGGGTACGCCGAAGGACGTCTTGCGATCGGGGGCGCGGCGGTGGTCGGTGACATCGGTGCGGCCGAGGTGGAAATCCACGCGGTGGTCGTCGAGCGTGGCGTAGATCATCATCCCGATCTGCCCATTGCCGGTGAAGCCGCCGGTGTTCCAGCTCGGCGGGAACTGCTCCCAGACGAGATCGTGGCGGGCGAGGAAGCGCGGCCAATCCACGCCGACGCTGGCCGGCAGGCCGGCGGCGAGGCCACCAGACCAAAGTCCGGCGGTGGCAAGCAGGCGGCGGAGCGACTTCATATTTTGGGCGGTTCGGCGCCACCCTTAATCACAATCGTGACGGGCGCCTGGGCGCGCACGACGCCGATGGCGACATCCCGGCCCAGGGGCGCGGCGCGGAGCACGCGGATCATGTCGGCGAGATGACGCACGGGCTGACCGGCGACGGTTTGGATGAGATCGCCGGGCTGGAAGCCCTCACGCACCGCGGGATGGTTCTTGTTCCAGATCTCGGCGAGCAGCACGCCGCCCGCATCGCGGCCGACGCCGTACGCGGAGTATTCCTCGCCCTCGAGGTCGCGCAGCCGCGCCCCGCGCCAGATGCAGGTGAGCGGTGTGACGGCGGGCTCGGCGTGATCGAGTTTGATCGTCACGGTGGGAATCACCGGCGTGCGGTGGAGCGCGCGCAGGCGCGGCGAGCGCACGCCGAAGCCATCCATGGGAAAGTTCCGGAAACCGAGCGCGAGTGCGGGCGAGTCGGGCCGCACCCGGAAGTCGCCGCGCGTTGGATCGACGAAGCCGGGGTCGGCGACAATGGAATGGACGTCGCAGCCATGGCGGGCGAAGCGGGCGCGATCGCGCTGGGAGCTGGCGAAGAAGTTGCGGTCGATCTCGCGGCCCCATTGCTCGACGGGCATGCCGCCGGCGGGTTTGTAGGCGCCCATGACGAGGTTGTGGCGGAAGACATCGCCGCTGGCGGCGTACCAGCAGTGCGGGTGGAGCGAGTTGTTAAGGATGATGTTGTTGGTGACCACTCGGCGGAAACCCTCGCGGAGCTTGAGGCCCCCGTGGAGGAGGAGATTGTTTTCAATGACGTAGTTCGACGAGCCGTCGTCGAGGTCGATGTCCCACCCATGATCGCAGCGCCAGCGGTTGTGGCGGAGCGTGGTGGGCTCGAAGGCGTCGAGCAACGGCAGCGACGGTTCGCGGGCGACCTGGCGATCCACCTCCGTGACGGTGGAACACCAGTAGCGATCGCGGCCCCAGGAGTTGAACGAGCCGTGGTCGCCCGTCTCCAGCACGGTGTCGAAAATGTCGCAATCCTCGACGAGGTGGCCGCCCCAGGTGCCCTCGCTGATGTTGAGGCCGGCGCGCGGCACGCCGTAAATCGAGCAGGCCCGCACGGTGATGCGGCGCGACATCGAGATTTGCACGGGCGCGGTCTGCTTTTCGACGCGTCCCGTGCGCGCAATCAGACAGTCCTCGACGGAGCAGTCCATCGGGTAGTCGTGGCCGATGGGGCCCGGGGTGCGGTCCAGGGCGGCGTAGTCGACGCGCGCGCGGATATCGAAAAGAGGGCTGCGCACGGCGGCGGGATTGCCGACGAAGAGCACGCCATTGGCACCCGCGCCCTCGATCCGACAACCGGTCACGCGGACGCGGCGATTGTAGTTTGTCACCGCCACGGCGTTGCCGCCGACGTGGTCGAAATCGGCGTCGCGCACGGCGCAGTCCTCGGTGCCCGCGAAGACGAGGGCGGCGCCGCGGTAGGTCGTCCAATCGGAGCGGAGGAGCGGCTCCTTGTTCTGCATGAAGGAGCGGGCGGTATGGCGGAAGGTGAATCCCTCGATTTGCACGAAGCGGACGGGGTCACGCTCGCGACCGCGCAGCTCAATCAAGTGCGGCAGGCCGGCGATCTCGATCGTGGCGCGGGCGAGGTCGAGCCCCGGTGGAGGGATAAACAGGAGCAGGTTTGCGGTGCGGTCGTGAAACCACTCGCCGGGAGCGTCGAGTTCCTCGCGGATGTTTTCGACGAAGCGAAACACACCGTGCATCGGCTGCGGGCGGTTGTTCTGCCAACCGCCTTCCTGCCGCAGCGTGCCGTCGGGGTTCTTGCCGGTGATGAGCCAGTGCATGCCGCCCCACAGCCCGGCGTGCATGGCGTGGAGGAAGCCGCCCGCCGGATTGGACCAACGCGCGAGGCGGGCGGGCGCGAGAGCGTCAGAGGCGGGGTTGGGCTGGTTGCGTTCGGCGAGCGACCAAGCCTCGAACACGGGTTTGCCGGGCTGAGCGTTGGGGTAGCGCGCCATGGGCTGGCGGATGTTGGCGACGAAGAGTTGGTCGAAAACGAGGCCGGCGGGCAGCGGGGCCACCTTGAGGCCGTCGGGTCCGTCGCGCCACGTGAGCGTGAGGCGGCGGCCACCGCTGAGCACGACCGGGCCGCCGGGGGCGGCGCGGTAGGTGACGGGAGCGGCCGCCGTACCGGAGTCGGCGGGCGTGAGGACGAGGGTTTCCGACAGGTAGTAGGTGCCGGGGGTGACCGTGATGGTGATGGCCTCGCGTCCAAGCTGGCCGGAACCGCGGGCGAGTCTTTGCGCGGCCTCGAGCGTGGCGACGGGTTGCGCGGCGGTGCCGGGGGCGTCGTCGCGGCCGGAGGGCGAGACGAAGAACTCGGCCCCGGGGAGCGGGTGGGCGAGCGCGAAAAGGAGGAGGGCGCGGAGGCGGCGGGCGGAAAGGTGACGCTCCGCCAAAGCGAAGGCGCAGATCATAGTTTTAATGTGGTCGTGAACAGGAAACTGATCGGCTCGGTGTAGACGGGGCGGCCGGGGACGGCGACGCGGTTGGGCTGGGTGAAGTCGCCGCCGGGTGGGCGGAGGGCGACGCCCGAGTCGGTGTAGATCACTTTCTGCGTGTTGGTGAGATTCCTCACGGTGAGCTGAAAGGTCACATCCTTGCCGTCCCAGCGTTTCCAACCGCGCAGCTTCAGCGCATAGCCGAGCGTGGCCGTGGCGATGATGGGGCGGTTGACGTAGATCGGGTGCGTGATGTCGACGCGGGGATCGTCGATGGCGCGCGTCGGGTTGGCGGGGTCGACGATGGTGTCGCCGCTGCGCGAGCCGACGTAGATGCGGCCGCCATGTTGCGCGCCGAGGCCGACGCGCAGGCCGCGGAGGCGGCCGGACGCGATCGTGTAGTCGGAAAAGACATTCACGGTGAGCCGGTCCTGGCCGACGGCGGCGACGTCGTTGAGGACGAGGGCGTAGTTGGTCCAGATGTTGTTGTAGTCGGCGACGGCGTTGGCCTGTTCGGCGGGAATCGCGGCGGTGACGGCAGGGTTGACGACGGCGCGACCGGGGGCGCCGGCGAGCGGTTGGGCCGGATCGATGCGGCCACCGGCGTCCTCGAGCACCTGGCGGTAGAGTTCGGCGTTTTCGGGGACGAACTGTTTCGCGAGTGGCCAGCGGTTGAAGGTATAGACGCGGGCGGTGCCGGCGTTGAGCACGGCGCGCCAGCCACGGGCGAGCTGGCCGACGACCTCGAGTTCGACGCCGCTGGTCCGGAGCGAGGCGTAGTCGGTGCCGATGATGTCGGGCACGCCGCGGAGGTTGCGGCCGTCGGTGCTGGCATCGGTGGCGGCGTTACGGGTGACGAGGCTGTTGATCGAGGACTTCACCGGCGGGTCGGTGCGCCGGTATTTTTCCTCGTTGTAATAGTAGTTCGTGTTGATCGCGATGCGGTCGCCAAGAAGGCGGAAACGGAGGCCGGCGTCGTAGCCGAAGCCGGTCTGGGGTTTGACGACCTCGTTGGTGAGGGTGAAGGCGTTGGTTGGCGGCGGAGCGTAGCTGGTCGCGTAGTTGGCGGAGACGGAGACGAGCTTGTGCAGGTGATAGACGAAACCGCCGCTGCCGGTGGCCGCCTCGCCCTTGTTCGGGGGCGGACTGTAGTCGTTGCGGAAGCGGTCGGTGGCGAAAAACGGGTTCCAGATCTGCACGCCGAAATTGTTGGTGACGCCGGGCGCGTTCTGGCGCGGGCGGGTGACGGCGGGAATCGGCCGCGTGGCGGTGGCGACGCCGGTGGTGGCGTTGCGCGGGAGATAGCTGAGCTGCGCCCAGTCGGCGGGGGCCTGGGGTTTGTAGAGGAAGGTGGTGCCGTCCCAGTCGGCGGGAAGGTCGCCGTATTCCAGGCGCGACTTGATGGTGGTATTGAAGCGGTCGTAGCGTCCGACGCCGAGGAGGACGAGCTTGCCGCCGAGAAATTTGCCGCTGGTGGCGAGCACGGCGTTGTCGAAATTCTCATCCTGCACGTTCCATTCGGAATAAACCCAGCGCGGGGCGATTGTCTCGGTCGTGGTGGAAAAGGTGTTGTTATTGGCGGCGAACACATTGCGGCTGAGGCTGGTGGGCACGAGTGCCTCGTCGAACGGCCGCGTGGGGTCGCTCAGGTAGCGACGGACCCGGATCTGCTCGCTGGTGCTCTGCCACATGCGTTTGTCGGGCTGCGTGGCCATGCTGCGGCGACGCGTGGTGTTGACGGTGGTGCGGACACTGGTGGCGACGTTGAGATTGAGGAGCCAGTCGCCCCATTTGCCGGCGTCGTGCTTGAACGCGACGTTGCCGCGCAGCGAACGGTTGTCGAAGTCGCGGTCCTGCGACTCCAGGGGGGAGTCGACGTAGGCCTGGAGGAAGTTCGGGTTGGTCGCGCCGTTGGGGAGCACTTGGTTGACGTCGATGCGCACGAGGTAGGCTTGCGTGACAGGATTGCGCGCGGAGCGGTTGCGGACCTGGTTGATGTTGCCGCCGAGTTCGAAGAACAACCGCTGGCCGATCTGGTGCGTGAGGGCAAAGTTGGCGTCGCGGGTGGTCTGCGTGAGCACCGGGCCGTCGAAGGTCGTGGTGTAGTCCTTGGCCGGGAGGCGAAACTTCGAACCGGCGAGGGCGCGGGCGAAGAGGTCGTCGGGCAGGCCCTGGCGGTAGAGGAGGTTTTCGCCCTCGCCGAACACCTGGCCGACCACCGGCTGGCCGGTGCCGGGATGGGTGCCGAAGGGCTGGCCGGCGCCGCGGGTGTAGAGCACGCCGTTGGCGAGGAGGGGGACGTTGGCGGTGTCGTCGGCGCGGCGGGTGATGCCCTCGTTCTGGTAGTTCATGACGAGGTTCTGGCCGGAATACGGGCTCCACACATAGTATTCGCCGTTGCGCCGGTTGATGCCCTGCGCCTCGCCCTGGAAGCGCAGCACGTGGCCGAGGGCGTTTGGCACCCCGGGGGCGGTCTGGGTGCCGAGAATGTCGTTGGTGATGGGGCCGCGGAAAACGGTCACGCCGTCCCAACCGCTGACCATGTCCGAGATGAAGTGCGCGCCGGTGGTGCGCTCGATGCGGTCGTAGGCGCCCTCGACGCGCAATTCGGTCTGGGGGCGGCGAAGGTAGGACGCGGTGGCGGTGAGGCCGCGGGTTTTCTCGTAGTCGTTGAGGCGCCAGCCGCCCTTGTCGAAGACGACGCCGTTGAGCCGCACGGCGAGCCGGTCGGTGAGCGGGCGGTTCACATCGACGGTGGCGCGCTGGTAATCCCACGAACCGTAGGTGAACGCGATCGTGTCGAACGCGCGATCGTAGCGGGCGCGTTTGGTCTGCGCCCCCATGCCGCCGCCGAGGGCGGAACCGGATCCGATGTTGAAGAGCGCGGCATTGGGGCCGCGGCCGAAGTCGTAACGTTCGAGCGAATACGCGTCGAGGATGCCCCCGGTGAGGTAGTTGTTGCGCTGCTGGCCGGCATTGGTGCCGAGCCCGCGCAGGTTGGCCTGCGTGGGTTGCTGCAGGGCGTCCTGGCTGTTGGGGTCCTCGCGCGGGGCGCCGTTGGTGGACCACGCCATCGCGTCCTGCGCGTTGGTGATGCCGAGCGCGTCGATGAACTCGCGCGTCATGACCGAGTAGGCGGCGGGCAAGTCCTGGATATCGAGCGCGAGCCGGGTGGCGGTGCCGGCGTTGATGGCGGCGAAGCCGGTGTCGCGCTCGGTGTTCACGTGGAACGGCGAGAGCGCGATCACCTCGGCGCTCGAGCCGGGCGCGATCGGGGTGGAGGGCGCGGCCGGCCGGGACTGGGCGACCGCAGGCGAGAGCGGCGCAAGGGCCCAGAACAACGCGGCGGGTAAGAGCGGAGAGGAGACGCGGCCCGACAGGCCGCGGACGGGGCGGAGGGTTTTCATGGCGGATCTGCTGGGTTGATCGATCCCGTGATAGGATCGACGGAAGGAAGGAGGCGCGGGCCGAGGTCCGGCGAGGGCACGCGGGGATTGGGCCGGTTATGCGCGGGCGGATCGAGTGCGGTCAACCTCGCACTGCGCGCGCAAAACTATTTCGAAAAAGATGTCCAGAATCCTCCGCCAGAAGCAGAATATAAGGATCATGATTCAGTCCGGAACGAACGCCGCCCCGCTCTCGCAGGAGCAATTCATGCGGTTGTTTCTGCAGGCCGAACGGGAACTGCTCCGCTATGTGATGGTGGTGGTGCCCAATCCCGCGGATGCGCGGGATGTCGTGCAGGAAACGGCGGTCGCGCTGTGGCGGGCGGCGGAGAAGTACGACCAGGCGAAACCGTTCGTGCCGTGGGCGTGCCGTTTCGCCCTGAACGAAGCCCGCCGGTTCATGCGCGACGAAAGCCGGCGGCGGCGTTTCCTCGACGATGGGGTCGTGGCGCAATTGCTCCAGGAGCGATCGGTCCTCGGGCCGCAGCTTGACGCGCGCCGCGACCACCTGGGCGACTGCCTCGCGCGGCTGCCGGGCGAGCAGCAGGCGGTCGTGCGCGGCTACTATTTCGAGGAGCAGACGATCGAGGGGCTGGCCGCGCGCTTGGGACTCGGCCCCGAAGCCCTCTATAAGCATCTGCAGCGAACCCGCCGCCTGCTGCACGACTGCATCGAACGCAAGATGCGGGCGGAACTCTCACCATGAACTCCCCGCTCGGCGAATTGCAGCCTGTCATTCTTTCCTACCTGGACGGCCGCTTGCCCCCGGAGGAAGTGGCGCGCCTGTCCGAGCGCCTGCGCGACGACGCGGCGGCACGGGCACTGTACCTGCACCTGGCCGATTTGCATTCCAACCTCGCCGTGAACGAAGCGCTTTGGCTGGTGGCCCGGCCGGCCGAGCGCAAAGAGGACCGCCGACCCGAGGTGTCCGGCGGATGGAAGCGGCTCATCCGGCACTTCATGGCCCCGCTGGGAGTGGGACTTGTCGTCGGGATTATCTGTACGTCCGTGGTCTGGGGGCGCGTGAATGCGAAAGCGGCGCCGCAGCCTCTGCGGTTGGCCGATGCCGACTTTGAGTTGGGCGTGGAGCCACGTGCCGAGGGCGTGCCCAGCGAATTCGGTGCGTGGAGCGGGGACTACGCGCGCTGCGTCGGGGCCGAGCAGGGCATCGCGCCGGCCCATGGTGGCCGAATGCTCCGTTTCCTGCGGCCCGACAACAAGCTGACGCCGCCGGGCGCGGGTTCATCGGTGGCGGAGGTCTGGTATCTGGCGGATTTTCGATCGTGGGCGGGGCAAACGGGAGGCCTTCCGGCCACGATCGAAGCGGCCGCGAGTTTCAATGCGGTCCCGGGCAATGCGGATCGCCGCTACGCGTTTGGGCTTGCCGTTTATGCCTTCCGCGGGGCTCCCCGCTCGGCCCCTGCGCTGTGGAAGGAAAAACTGGACGCCGCACTCGCTTCGGGAGATCGGGAGGAGCTGGCCGACTCCAATCCGGACGCCTGGCAGCGCGTGGCAACGCGTGCGATCGTGCCGCCGGATGCCGAGCTGTTGTTGATTCAGTTGCGGGTGACACCGAAGCTGTTGCCGCCGGGCGAGGTCCCGGATTTCCGAGGCCACTACGCGGACCATCTGACCTTGCACCTGGTGCGGGACGGCCGGGATTGAGGGAAGAGTCTTACGGCGCCAGTCCCGCTCGCGCCTCAACGGTGGCCGCCGCGGCGTGGCGGGAGCCCAGGTCGGGCCCGAGCGCAGTGCCTCACGGCTGCAACGGTGGCGCCGCGGCGTGAGCCGCGCAGCCGTATCCACTCAATCGGCCATCGATTTCGCTCGGCCGAAGTGAGACGGAACGGTGAGGGTAGGGGCGCGCCTCGTGCGCGCCCGAAGTGCATGGCGGGATGGATACTCGGGCGCGCACAAGGCGCGCCCCTACATCCAAGTGAATCGTTACGTTGGCTCAGAGCTTCAGGGTGGTCGTCAGACGAAAACTCGTGGGTTCGGTGTAGACGCCGTTGCGCGGGGCGACGGTGACACGGTTGGGCTTCGAGAAATCCCCATTGGGCGGGCGGGCGACGACGTCGAGGCCCTGGTAGATGGTGGTCTGGTCGTTGAGGAGATTCTTGATCACGAGCTGGAACGCGAGGGCGCGGTTTTTCCAGCGGGGCAGGCGGAGGGTGTAGCCCACGGTGGCGGTGACAATCGTCGGGCGCTTCACGTAGACGGGCGTCGTCTGATCGACGCTGGGATCGTCGATGGCGCGGTTGGGGTTGGCGGGGTCGACGATGGTGTCGGCCGAGCGCGAGCCGACGTAGTTGCGGCCGGGGGCCTGGGCGCCGAGGCCGAGCCGCAGGCCGCGGAGCCAGCCGCTCTGGATGGTGTAGTCGTTGAAAACGTTGACCGAAATGCGATCCTGGCCCTGGGCGGGCTGGTCGCCGCGGATAAGGGCGAAGTTGTTCCAGATGTTGTTATAGTCGATCACCGCATTGGTCTGCTCGTTGGGCAGGGCGGCGGTGATGGCGGGGTTGACGGTGGCGAGGCCCGGAGCGCCGTTGGGCTGCGGGGTGGAGTCGAGGCGGCCGCCGGCATCCTCGAGCACCTGCCGGTAGGCGTCGGCGTTTTCCGGGATGAAGGATTTGGAAAGTGGATACCGTTTGAACGTGAAGGCGCGGGCGGTGCCGACGTTGAGCATCACGCGCCAGCCGCGGGTGATGCTGCCGACCACCTCGAGTTCCACGCCGGAAGTCTTGGCCGACTGGTAGTCCTGGCCGAAGACATCGGGCAGGCCGCGGGTGTTGCGGCCGTCGGTGCTGGGGTCGGTGGCGGCGTTGCGGGAGAGGAGACCGTTGATGGAGGCGGTGGCGGGCGAGGCGACGCGCTGGTGATCCTCCTGGTTGAAGAAGGTGTTGGCGTTCACGGTGAGCCGCTGGTTGAAAAAGTTGAAGCGCAGGCCGGCGTCGTAGCCGTAGCCCTGCTGGGCGACGGCGAGATCGTTATCGAGGGTGAAGGCGTTGGTCGGCGGTGGAATGTAGGCGGTCGAGTAATTCGCGACGACGGAGGCGTTGCGCAGGGCGTGCCAGACGAAGCCGTAGCTGCCGGTGAAGCCGTCGCCCCGGTTGATGGGCGGGCTGTAGTCGTTGCGGAAGCGATCGCCGGCGAAGATTGGGTTGCCGATCTGGACGCCGTTGTTGGTGGTGACGCCCGGGGGATTGACGCGCGGACGGGTGGCGGCGGGCACCGGAACGGAGCCGGTGGCGACGCCGGTGGTGGCGTTGCGCGGGAGGTAAGTGAGCCGGGCCCAGTCGGCCGGCGCCTCTGGTTTGTACAGCAACTCGGTGCCGGTCCAGGTGGTGGGCAGGTCGCCGAATTCCAGGGAGGAGCGGAGTTGGGTGCTGTAGCGATCGTAACGTTCGACGCCGAGGAGCACGAGCTTGCCGCCGAAGTATTTTGCGCTCACGGCAACGACGGCATTGTTGAATTTCTCGTCCTGATCGTTCCAGCCGCTGAGCACCCAGCGCGGCGTGATCGTCGTAGGCGTGGGGGCGGCGAGCGGGGTGTTGTCAGTGGCGAAGAGCTGGCGCAGGAGGGTGCGCGGCATGTTCGCCTCGCTGTAGGGCCGCTCGGGGTTGCTCCAGTAGCTGCGGATGTTGACCTGGTCGGCCGTGTTCTGCCACATGCGCGAGTCGGGCAGCGTGGCCATGCTGAAGCGTCGCGTGCGGTTCTGAGTGGTGCGCTGGCTGGAGGAGAGGTTCAGGTTGAAGGTGTAGTCGCCCCAGCGGGCGGCGTCGTAGCGGTGGCCGAGGTTGGCGCGAGCGCCGCGATTGATGAAGTTGCGGTGGATGAATTCGTAGGGCGAATCGCTGTAGGGTTCGAGGAAGTGGGGGTTGGTGGCGCCGTTGGGGAGGAGTTGGTTGAGGTCGATGCGCACCTCGCGGTTGTTGAGGACGCCGTTGCGGATGCTACGGTTGGCGACCTTGTTCACATCGCCGCCGAGTTCAAAGAACCAGCGGTCGCCGATCTGGTGGGAGAGGGCGAAGTTCACGTCCTTGGTGTCCTGGATCAGAATGGCCGCGTCGGGCGCTTGGGTGAAACGCTTGTTGGGCAGCCGGAACTTCGAGCCGGCGAGCACGCGGTTGAAGCGGTCGGCGGGAAGGTTGGCCTGGTAGAGGAGGTTGGCTTCGCTGTTGACCTGCGTGGCGGGGGGGGCGCCGCTGCCGGAACCGCCGTTACCGAAGGGCAGGGCGGCGGCGCCGGCGGGGGTGAGGGAACGGATGTAGAGCACGCCGTTGGCGAGGATGGGGGTGTTGGCGGTCGCGTCGCCGCGGCGGGTGTAGGCGGTGTTCTGGTAGTTTTGGATCGCATTCACGCCGGAGAAGGGATCCCAGACGTAGAACTGGTTGGCGTAGCGATCGACGCCCTGGCGTTCGCCCTGGAAAGTGAGCTGGTGCCCGAGCGCGTTGGGCACGCCGGGGACGGTCTGCGTGCCGTAGATCGCGTTGGTGACGGGGCCGCGAAAAACGGTGACCCCGTCCCAGCCGGTGACGCCGTCGAAGACCACGACCGGCGGGATGCTGCGCTCGGTGCGATCGTAGGCGCCCTCGACGCGCAGTTCTGTCTTGGGGCGGACGAGATAGGAGCCGGTGACAGTGACGCCCTTGGTGTGCTCGAACTCGTTCATGCGCCAGCCGTCGCGATCGAACCAGACGCCGTTGGCGCGCAGGGCGAGTTTCTGGTTGAGCGGCTGGTTGACGTCGACGGTGGCGCGTTTGTAGGCCCAGGACCCGCCGGTGTAGGAGATGGTTTGAAACGCCTGGTCGTAGCGGGCGCGTTTGGTCTGGGCGCCAAGGCCGCCGCCGAGGGCGTTGCCGCCGCCGAGGTTGAAGAGGGCGGCGTTGGGGCCGCGGCCGAAGTCGTAACGCTCGAGGGCATAACTCTCGAGCACGCCGCTCGTGAGGTAGTTGTTGCGCTGCTGGCCGGAGTTGTTGTTCACGCCGCGGATGTTGAACTGCATCGGTTGCTGCAAGGCATCCTGGCTGTTGCCCTCGGGCGGAGTGCCGGAACCGTTGGGAGCCCAGGAGGCGGCGTCCTGGACGTTGGTGATGCCGAGCGCGTCGATGAACTCGCGCGTCATGACGGAGTACGCGGCCGGCACGTCCTTCATGTCGAGGGCGAGACGCGTGGCGGTGCCGGCGTTGGCGGCAGCGAAGCCCTGATCCTTGTCAGTGTTGACGACGAAGGGGGAGAGTTCAATCGCCGGGCCGGTTGGCGGGACCGGGGGGGCGGGGGCGACCTGTGCCCGCAGGCTGACGGAGGAGGTGGGGTTCCAAGCCGCGGCGCACAGCGCAGCGACGAGAAGGGAACGGCGGTAGCCGCGGGAACGGAGCAAGCGATCGGGCCACCGGTAAAGAGGGGACTTTTTCATGGGTTGAAGAAAGGAAAGGTGGGAGTTGAGCTACCGACACCGAAGACACGAAATCGCCGGCTGGGTCGGCGAAGACAGGCGGGCAGGGGGCGGCCGGGGATTTTCGGGCTCGTGCGGCAAGGAAGTAAGTAACCGCTGCCGGAGGTGGCAAGGGCAGCGTTGGTTGGCGTAAACTGGGCCGCGGGGTACGATGGTCAAGAGGGTGAGGGAGGCCGCGCCGCGGTTAACGCCAACTAACACCGAGGTTTCCAGAACGTCCGCGTTCCGGTTAGGTTGGGGAGGTATCTCCCCAACTTCCACGCTGGCCTCTTTTTCCCCATGAAATCCCCGCACTGCTGGATTTATCTCGTCGCGCTGCCCCTCGCAGCCCTGAACGCGCAGAGTATCGGATCCTCGCCGCCGGCGGCGACGGCCCCCGGCCCCAAGGAGCAGGTCATTCAGCTGTCGCCCTTCGAGGTGCGCGTGGACAGCGACACCGGCTACGTCGGGCAGAACACCCTGGCCGGCTCGCGCATGAGCACGAATCTGAAGGATCTCGCCGCGGCGATCAGTCCGATGACGGCGGAATTCCTGCAGGACATCGCGGCGACCAACATCGAGCAGGCGATGGAATATGGGATGAACGCCCGGATGGAGACCGACGACGGCCGCGTCGCGGGGCCGGTGGCGAGCTTGTACAACGACACTCCGGCGCGCGAGATTCGCATTCGCGGCCTGCCGGGCGGCTCGCGGACGGTGAACTACTTCAAGCGTCTCGGAGAAGTGGATACCTACAACGCGCAGCGACTGGAGCTGTCGCGCGGGCCGAACGCCATTCTCTTCGGCTTCGGTTCGCCGGCGGGCGTCGTGAACGCAGGCACGAAGCAGGCGCGGATGGATCGCAACGCCTATGAAACCTCGGTGCGCGTCGACTCGTGGGAGGGGTTCCGGGCCACGGCGGATGTGAATGTGCCGATTCTGCCCGACAAGCTCGGGCTGCGCGCCGTGGTGCTGCACGGCGAGGAGGGGTCGTGGCGCAGCGCGGGGCACAACGACCAGCAGCGACTGTACCTGACGGGCACCTGGCGCGTGGACCGCCGGACGACGGTGAAGGCGGACTTCGAGACCGGGAAAATCAACCGGTATGTGCCGCGGCCGTTTTTTGGCATCGACATGTCGTCGGCGTGGGTGGCGGCGGGGCAACCGATGTTCCAGAACTTCGACCTGAGTCTGCCGCCGGGGACGCGCGGCACGCCGGGCAATCCCTTTCAGGACAGCGGCACGACCCAGGTGAACGGCGTGGTGGATTTCGGCGGGGGGAATTACATCGTGGTCAGCAACATCCGCCCCTACGCGACCAACTATGCGCGCTTCACGCGCGGCGAGGGGCCGCCGGCGCCGCCGCCGACCGATTTTGAACGCGGGCGTCGGAACCCCAAGGCGGCGCTCGACGCCAACTGGGCCGGGATGAACCTCGACCTGTCGAACTTCAGCTTCACGGTGCAGCGGAACCTCTGGGAAGGCATGTATGCGGAAGTTGGTTACACGCGCCAGGCCTTTGACGGCGTCAATCTCAACCTCAACACCTGGGGCGAACTGGGCCCGACGGCCGACACGAACCTGTTTTATCCGGACGGCACGCCCAAGCCGCCGGGGGAGAACCTCTACTTCATCCACATGGAGCAGAGCCGGAATGATCGGGACCAGCAGTTGCAGCAACTGCGGGCCACGCTGGGCTACGAGCGCCCGCTGGGCCGGCTGGGTCGCCTGCGGCTGGCGGGCCTGGGCGAATGGAGTCGGGAGCGCGTGCGTGACCTCGGCAAGCGGCAGTACTGGATGAACGGGCCGGAGCCGACCAGCGGCGGGGCGCTCGATCCCGATCCCCTCAACGTGGCGAACCGCATGCACCAGTATTTCTACCTGCCCGGCCTGCAGGTCCTGGACGACCCGAACTTCCGGCTGCCCCCTCCGATGAACCTTCAGGGCGCGACGCCCTACCGGGATCCGGCGACGGGACAGACGCGCAACCTCTACGCCCTCTGGATGAACAGCCAGGGTGTGACCTCGAGCTGGGTGAATCGCGATCTCTCCTCGTACATGGGCGTCGCGCAGTTTTACACGTTGAAGGATCGCCTGGTGTTCACCGGCGGGTACCGCACGGACGAGCTCAAGTTCTACGACGCCCCCTCGATTCGCGATCCGGCGGCGACGGCGCTCGGGCGGATTGGGCAGTGGATTCCGCAGACCCCGGGCAAGACGCCCAGCAAGGTGGCTTCGGGCGACACCTTTACGCTCGGCGCCGTCTTCCATGTCTCGCCGTGGTTCTCGCTCTTCTACAATCGCTCGACCAGCGTCACCGTGCCCTCGAGCGGCCGGGAGTTTCACGTGGACCCGGCGGACCTCAGTCCCCTGAGCGTCGCGCCCGGGCCGGAAGGCAAGACGCAGGACTACGGGCTCAAGCTCGATCTCCTCGACCACCGGCTCTTTGTCACGGCGACGCACTACCGCACCGACGTCGTCAACGACTGGGGCTTCTCGAATTTCCAGGTGAACGGCCAAGTCAACAACATCTGGCGGACCCTGAAGGATTCGGGCGCGCTGACGGCGGAGGAGCAGAAGATCGCCGATGCGGGCTTCGAGCAGGTGTCGGGTGGCTATAACCTCGACTCGGAGAGCAAGGGCTACGAGCTCGAGGTCGTGGGCCGGCTGACGCGCGGGCTGTCGGTGTCGGTGAATTATTCGCTGACGGAAAACAAGAAGACCAACATCGCGACGCGCGCGCGGGCCTACGTCGATCACTGGAAGCCGCTCTGGCTGAAATACCGGGATTTGGCCCGCAGCCAGAACGCCAGCATCGCGGGACCGGAGCGCCTGCCGTTCCAGGATTTCAATTCGGCGGCCGTGATTGCGGCGACGGGCGACTTCACGGCCAACACCGACACGGTGAACGAAACCCTCGTGGACTTGGAAGACTTCTTCCTCGACAACTCGTATCAGTTCACGGGCAAGCCGATCATCGGCGACAACAAACACAACCTGAACGTCCGCGTGCGCTACGACTTTCAGAGCCCCTCCCTGAAGGGCCTCTCGATCGGCGGGGGCATGCGCGTGCGGCAGGGGCGGGTGGCGGGGGCGATTTCCGAGTACGAGTTTAAACCGGGCACCTCGTTTACGGACGCTTTCAACGGACGCGTGCTGAAGAACGTGCGTATGATCTACGCGGTGGATCAGGCCATCTTCGACGCCCAGATCGCGTACCGGCGGAAACTCCTGCGGGACCGGGTGGCCTGGTCCGTGCAATTGAATGTGAACAACCTCCTCGATGAAGATGCCTTCATCATCAACAACACCGACGCCACGACGGGCAGGCCGACGACCTATCGGTATCAGGATCCCCGGCTGTTCATCCTGACCAACACCTTCAGCTTCTGAGGCATCGCATCATGGCTCGTCACCCGCTGTCGGTCCCGTTCGGCCTCCTGATCGGACTGGGATTTTTCCCCGCGTTGGAGGCAGTGGCGGCGGTGGCGCCGGCAGACCAGCCCGCGCCCAACGTGCCCGGCGAAACGATCGCACAGGTGGCGGCGCGCACGGGCTACTCGGCGGAAGAGATCAGCCGGTTTTTTCCGCCGGTCCAGCTGGCGATTGATCGCGCCGGCTTCGCCGAGGGGCGGTTTCGGTCGCCGCCCGCTCCCGGGGTGCATCCGCGGGTGTACTTTAATCCGGAGGATTTGCCCGACATCCGAAGGCGCGCCCGCGAGACCGAACCGGGACGGATCCTGGCCGCCCGGTTGCGGCAGGAGTGCGCGATGGCCCTGCGCGCGGAGCCGGCGGAAGCCGCGCGCCAGAAGTTCGTTTCGCTGCGCGACTCCTATCGCGACCTGGTCGCGGGGCGCGCGTCGCCCGCGCTCCAACCGCTCGCGCCCGACGGCCGTCGCCTGGGCAACCTGATCACCCTGGAGGCGTTCCGGACGCTCCTGGATGAAGACGCCGGGGCCGGCCGGGACTGTGCGACCGCGCTGGTGAGTTTTCTGCGCCAGTACGATGGCCCGGCGCGGGAGCGAATTCGCCGCGAGGCGGATTTTCAGCCGATCGTGTCGTTGGTGTTTTTTGGCAATTTCGGGATGGCCTACGATTGCCTGTATCCGGTGATGAACGACGCGCAGCGCCGCGAGGTGCGCGCGTTCCTCGGGCTCATCACGCGGGGCAAGACCAGCACGGGGATGAAGTCGTTGCCGGCCTTCCCCGCCAACACGAGCAACTGGATTCCCTTCCATGCCTCGCTGCTCACCAACGTGCTGGCGATCGAGGGGGAAGAGGGCTTCGACCCGCTCGTTTACCAGGGGATGGTGGAGACGATTCGAAAATGGCTCGCGCTGGGAGCGTTTCCCTCCGGGGCGCTCTGGGAAAGCATGGGCAAGAACGAACTCGGGGCGGAGTACCTCATCCCGCTGGCCAAGCGCGGCGAGCCGCTCCTCGCGGCGCCGCCGGCGCGCAACCACGTCGGCAATTTCTACCTGCAGGTCATGCAGCCGTACGGACGGGAGTGGACCTGGTTCACCGATCACGGCGGCAGCCACGGCAAGGCGTCGTTCATCGACGTGGAGGTGCTCAAGTACGCTTTTCCCGGCGATCCGGCGATCGACTTCGTCTACCGCAACATGACGCTGGAGGACTACAGCTACTTCACGACGTTGCGCTGGAACACCCAGGGAGCGGGGCCGCTGAACGCCGTCGCGCACGTGCTGCGCGTGGTCATGGCGGAACCGCACCACGGCGGTTCCTGGGAGGCGGGCCTGCGGGCGGCGACGCGGGAGCGGCCTCCGGCGTACTTCGACGACGACTTGGGCTGCCTGATCGCGCGGAGCGGGTGGGGGCGCGACGCAGTGCAACTCATCTTCCAGCCGCGGCATGTGCCGGACGGGCATTCGCAGGCGGAGCGGGGCATGTTTACATTCAGCGCGCTCGGCCGCAACTGGGTGGAAAAAGTCGCCAATTCCGGCGGGAGTTTCGCCGGCAACTCGGCCGAGAGCCGGTTCCAGTCGGTGGTGCTGATCGACGATGTCGGCCAGGGGGTGAACCATACGCCCTCCGGCCGCAGCGTGGCGCTGGCGGATACGGCGGCGGCGACGTTTCTCGCGACGGATTTGCGCGACGCGTACGATTGGAAGCTCGGCGGACCGCAGCTCTGGGATCGCACCCCGAACGACCGCCGCCTCGCGCCCAGTCCACGACCGTGGATGAGTTTGCCCTGGCGGGATCTGCCGCACTGGCTGCACGGGGGACGGAGCGAAGTGGTGGCGCCGAAGGAGAAGTTCAACCGCTTCGGGAGCGTGGCGGAGTGGAACCCCGTGCGGCGGGCTTTTCGCACCGCCGGCCTAGTGCGCGGGTCCCTGCCCTATGTCCTGATTTGGGATGATATCCAGAAGGACGACGCCGAACATGCTTACTCCTGGTTGATGCAACTGGCCGATGATCTCGAGTTGGTCGAGAGCAAGCAGGTGGACTTTACCGCGGGGCAAAAGCTTGAGTGGTACAAGGACGACACGAGGGGGTTTCGGGCCGATCTGGTGCTGGCACCCCGGGACGAAAGGCAGGACCCACGAGGACGCCGGCTGCTGGTCCGGGTGCTGCAGAACAATCGCAGTCAGAATCCGCGAGTCGCGCCAATTCAGCCCGGCTGGGTGGAGACCTACCAGAAGGACATCCGGGGCCAGCGCGATCTCGGCCTTGGGCGGCGCCTGGTGATTCCGAGCCGGAGCGTGGCGCCGGACTACAAGGTCATGCTCTTCCCGCACCACGCGGGCCAGGCGCTGCCGGTGACGACCTGGAACGAGTCACGGACCGTGCTCACCATCGAGTGGGCCGATCGCGTGGACACTTGGACCTTTCAGTCGGGGGCGGACGGCCGGACCCGGGCGACCCTTTCCCAGGCCGGCGCCACCCGTTTGGCATTGCCCTGAACAGCCCGCTTGAACCCGCCGCCCGCGTCCGGGTGGAGTGGCTCGACCAGCGGGATGAGCGGCAGTTTGAAACGAGGGACAACCAGGCCAGCCTCACCGTGCGGCGCGATGTGCGGGTGTTGATGCGGTCTTTGCCGTAACGGTTCAGTCGAGTGTAGCTGCCGACGTAAGGAGGCAGAACGAGCGGTGAACCGGTTCCAACTGCCTCGTTACCTCGGCAGCTACGACGTTGCCCCGATCTCGACTGTGGTCCGGCTCTAGTTTCGGTCCTTGATGTCGTAGTGCAGGCCGCGGCTGGGGGAGCGACGGTTGAAGCGGTCGATCTCCTCGTCGCTTGGCAAGGTGCGGCGATATTCGTCCAAGTAGAGTCCGATCTTTTCCACGGGAATGGGCTGGAAGCCGGGCAGGTCGCGCGTGAGCCGGGCCCCGGGTCGCAGGCGAAAATCGTGGCGCGCAAGGTCGACGAATCCAGGATCGTCCTCGTAAACCCAGTTCGGTCCGGAAGCGTAGCCGTCGGCGACTGGCACCTCCTTTCCTTCCTGCACCACGCGCCAGAGCCAGGTGGCCTTGGAGCGGACCACGACGTTTTGCGCAATGCTCGCGTGGGTGGGTTGGGCGGTCACGAAGACGAAGCCCGCATTGCAGTCCACGGCGATGTTGTTCCGGCAGTCGATGGTCTGCGGGTTCTTCGCCTGCGTGCCGATCTTGTAGAGAAAACCAGTGCCGCGTTTGCCGCCGGAACTTTTGAGAAACGCGATGTTGCCAAAGACCGTCGTGGCCGGGTGATCGTGGTCAAAGTAGATGCCGTCGCCATCGTCGCTGCCGTGCATGAGGTTGTAACGGAAGGTGTGGCCGCCGAGGCGGCCGAAGGTGCCGTAGCAGTAGAAGGCGCCCACATCGTTGGAAACGGTGCAGTAGCGAAAGACCTCGTTGAATTCGAAGACACTGTCCCAACTGCCGAAGAGCACGCCGGCGTGGGGAGTGTCATGGATGAGATTGTGGGCCACGCGCATGCCGACGGCGACGTGGTGCCCGCCGCCGCCCCCGCCGGTAAAACCGCAGTTGATGCCGGGGGCATAGACGCGCTCGATCTCCGCAAAGTGGTGGATGTGGTTGTTGACGGCGCGGTGGCCGGCCGCGACGCGCGGGGTGCTCTTTTCGTCGCCGCCCCCGAGCCAGATCCCGCCGGCCCCGAGGTGGTACAGGTCGCAACTCTGCACCACGCAGTCCCGGCCGCCATCGACCACGACGGCGTAGCGGTTGACGTTGCGCACGACGCACCCGGCCACGGTCACATGATCGCCGCCCTTGATGTGAACGCCGTGGCCGAGGGAGGCCTCAACGGTGAGCCCGCGGAGCGTCAGATGGGCCGCGCCCTCGATTCGCACGATCGGGCCCGCTTCATCCGCGAACAGAATTTCAGCGCGGTCAAAACCCTCCGGCGGATAAAGGTAGAGCTTGCGCGCGAGGAAATCGACGCACCATTCGCCGGGCTCGTCGCACTCTTCGAGCAGATTGAGGAGCCAGTAGGCTTCGCGCCCGTTGCCGGCGGGCCGGTTGTATTTGTTGCCGATTCCACCCTGCACCGGCTTGGCCAGGGTGACGGTGCGCTGCACCGGATCGATGGCGCCGACTCGCACGGCCTCGTTCTGCCACGCCACGCGCGAATAGCCCTTGAACCAGACGCCGCGGTCCAGCACCGCAGCCCAGCGTGCATGGGCGGCGGCGAACTCGGCCCGGTATTCAAAAGTTCCCCCCGGAGACCCGGGCGGGACTTTCTGCACGTTGGTCGGGGTGCGCCAGTTGGCATCGAGGGGGCCCCCGGCGTTGTTGATGACGCGCTTCATGGTCATCATCTGCTCGCCGTTGGGATACCGGGAAAGCGTCAGGCGGCGTCCATTGCAGAACAAGTCGGGCAGTCCGCCGCGATCGTGGAAGACGTCCGGGGACTTTGTCCGGTGCTTCGCCCCGAGGGCCGCCAGGTCGAGTTCCAGCATCCTGCCCCGGGCGGCGGGGGGGACGCGGGTGAGGCTGGCCGGGTCGGTCACGACCCGGAAGGCGCCAGGTTCAAGTCTGCGCGCGCCCAGCACACGTGGGGCGTTGAGCTCCGCACTGCGATAGACGACTGGGGCGGCGGCGGAGCCGGAGTCCTCGGCGGTGAGAGTGAAGCCCTCCGGCACGAAGTAGTCGCCGGCGGCGAGCCAGACGGTGACGGGCTCGGCTGGGCGGGCGCGCCGGGCGGCGCGGGCGGCTTCGCGGGCGCGGGGCAGGGTGGCGAACGGTTGCGCGCGCGTGCCCGGGGCCGCGTCGGACCCACGCGGGTCGACATGAAACTCGGCGGCGGGCGCGAGGGTGGCGATCACGGCGGCCAGGGCGCCAGTGGCGAAACTTGGCAGGGGGAGTGAACTCATGCGGAAAGGAGGGCCACCGAGGCGAGGTGAGGAGGTCCGGGGGAACTCAACACTGCAGCGGGGCGGGGTCGATCGGCATTTCGGTTGGCGTTAACCGGCGCCGCTGGGTCCTGCTCCTTACCGCTTCGGCGCACCCGGGGGTCACGGTGGCGGACGCAGCGTCCGGCCTTCGTTCCAGTCGCCGATGACCAGTTCGATTTTCGGGTAATCGGGAGTGCGCAGGTCCCCGATCCGCATGCGGCTGATGAGCAATTCGACGGCGGCGGTCGCCATGCGCGGGATGCTCTGGCAGATGCCGCTGTAGCGGGTGCGGTCCGGGATCTTGTCGAGGAGGGCGAGTCCCACATCGCGGGGCACCTGGAGGCGGTGGCGGCGCAGACAGTGTTCCACGCCCTGGATGTAGGGGAAATCCTGATGCAGGACAATTACGTCCGGCCGGTGGGCGGTGAACCAGTGGTCGAACGCCGCGGCGTCCCAGGTGTCGGCGCGAAGGATGGGCAGCGCGCGAGCGGCGGGCAGCAGACGTTCCACGACGCTGAGATAAGTGGCCGAGTAGGCGTAGGCGGTGCGGCGATCTCCGTGCACGAGCAGGGCGAGGCCGGGCCGGCGGTAGCCGCGGGCGAGGAGTTGGTCAAACAGCGTGGCGGCATCGGCGGCGCAGTGGCTGGCGACGCGGTGCAGCCGGCTCCGAATGCTGGCGGCAAAGGTGACCACCGCCAGATCGCGCAGCTGATCCGGATAGAGTTCGTCGGGATCGGCGCTGCCAAGGCAGAAGAGACCGCAGGTGTTGCGGGCGCGCAGGATGGCGCGGAAGCGTTCAGGGGAAAGGCCGGGCTGCTTGAACCAGAAATACTCCGCCAGGTAGCCGTGCTGACGGGCGGTGGCGGTGCCCTGCTCGATGAGCACTTTCAGATGCGGGTGGTCCCGCCAGGGCTCCTTTTGCGGGTAGAGGGAGAAGATGCCGAGGGAAGCCCGAAAGGCGGAGGAGGTGCCCCGCTGCACTTCGGTCATCAGTTCCGCGAGCCGGGCGTTGGGCACATAGTTGGCGGCCTGCGCCAGCCGCTTGATGCGCGCAGTGAGCTCCGGCGAGACGCGCGGGCTATCGCGCAGGGCGAGCGAAACCGTGGTGGAGGACACCCCCAGTTTACGGGCTAGGGCGCGCAGGCTCATGTCCGGAGTGTTTGGCGGCCGAGTGGCCAGGCAACGTCGAAATGGGGGCGGGAACGGAATCGCCCCGGCCGCGTGACCGCACGCGAGGTCGCAAGCCGGGCACCTTCAGTTGGAATCCTATTCCACCACCACGGGGACGGAGCCGGTACGCGAAAGGCGAAGGCGGGTCCGGCCGTCGGTGGGGTGGGTAAAGGTGTAGTGGTCGGCCTGGTCGGGCCAGGTGACGGTGAGCTGGGTGCGATCCGCATTCCAGCGAGTGATGGGCAGTGGCTCACCCTGGCGGTGGGCGTAGAGCAGGATTTTGAAATTCGGCCTGACGGACCGGCTGGGAATCACCAGACGTTTCCCGAGGCCGGAGTTGCGAGCGTATTTGATATAGGTTTCGAGCCTGCCGGGGCGGCCGTCCGCGATTGGCAAGGGGTGCATGGGGGCAAAGTCGAAGTTATAGCGGTTGCCCATCGCGCGGTTGATCTCGCCGGCCGGCTCCACGGAGTCGTTCTCGAGCACGCGCACGAGGAGGCGCCGATCGCGCGGGTCGTCGCCGGGGCCGCGGCGGGGCGCGGCGCCCTCGCGGAGGATGAAGTCGGCCATATAGTGCGGAAGCGCGGCGGGTGACGGCGAGGAACCGCCCGAGTTCTGCAACTCGGGCTTGGGCTTCCCGCCATTGTCGGACATCGTAATCGATTCGAGCTCCAAGTCGTCGCTCAACTGCAGGAGAAATTTGTACAAGTGCGGCCGATCGTCGCTCTGCACATCGTCGATGATCAGGGCATAGGGGTGCGGGCCGCGCACCAGGCCGGCGGTGCGGAAGGCACGCTGCACGGGGTCGTCGCGCAGCGACCAGGCGCGTTCCCAGGTGCGCTCCTGGACGGCGATGGGATCGTAGGGATGATCGCCGCGGTAGGGGCGGTTGCGCCGGTCGCCAATCTTCAGCTTTTGGCTGGAGTACCAGTCGGGCAGATCCTGCCACGGCAGGTCCATCCAGGGGCGTGAACTCCGGTGCAGGCGAAATTCATTCGGGGTGAACACCAGCGGTTTCTCGTCCGGGCGGCTCTGGCGGACGCTGTAGGCAAGCCGCGCATCGCCGACGCCAAAGGTCGCGAGAGGTTGGTCGACGTAGGCGACCATTTTTGCCGGAGGCCCGAGGGCCTGGCCGCGGTCGTCGATCAGCACGACGCTATGATAACTGGATTCGGTGATGTCACCCACGAAGCTGCCGCCGGCCATGCGGGTGTAGTCGATCCAGGTCCGGCCGAGCGCATGGAACACCAAGGTATTGCGGTTGGCGTGACGGTGACCGTCGAGCAGGTTGCGCGGCACGAAATAGAGCGCGGCCGCATTGCGCTCCCAGGACGAGCGCGCGGTTACGAGTCCGATATCATTGCAGAAAAAGGCCAGCGGCTCCGTCTTGGTCGCGGCCGCGCGCGATTGCTCCCATGTAGCGGGAGCATGCCAGTCCTCCGGAAAGAGGTACTGCGACGGGAAAAAACTGCCCGAGTACTTTGGGTCGAGCTCCAGGGCGTTGCGGTATTGGAAATCCACGACCGGGTCGTGGGGAAACGCCCACTTGAGGGCGACAAAGTCGTCGGTGTTCCCTTGGTTGGCCGAGCCGCCCCAGTTGCCGTCCTCGGTCCAGGCGCCGCCCCACGGGACCATGGTGTGGAGGCGGAATTTTCGCACGTAGGCGAGGGCGTGCGTGGCGGCGATCAGCCAGTCGCCGCGTTTGGCCATCGGGATGACGTTGCGCAGGGCGGGAAGATTTTTCGCCATGCCCTCGTAACCCGCGCCCGATTCCATGAATGCCAGGGTGAGCACGTGGCGGAACATCTGCACCAGCCGCGGGTAGAGGTGCGGATCGTGGCCGGGTTCGCCTTCCAGGGCGCACGCGGCGGTGATCAGGCGGCCGGTGATCCAGGGGCCCCAGTTCATCATGTTGGCCTCCCAGGCGGGCAGATTGTCGAGGCCGATGCCCCAGGCGCCGTTCGTGGCCTTCGCAATGGTCGCGCGGACGGTGGCGCGCTGGGTCTCGTCCATGAACTGGTGGGCGAAATCGTATGCGAGCGGCAGGGTGTCGCTGTCGATGATCAGGTCGCCGGCGCTTTGCCAGAGGGAAAGTTCGCTGGTCGGGAGCGCCTCAAGTTTCGTCCGCATCGCCGCGGCCGCGGCCGCGATCTCGGCGGCGATTTTCCGGCCGCCGGCGGCGTCGTCTTCAATCAGGCAGCGAAAGGCCTCGAGCGCCAGGCGCGCCGTGCGCTTGGCGGCGCGCCCGCCGGGTGCGATGCTCTTTACCAGATGAGCGAATGACTGGCGGCCGACGGCCGTCTCCTTGAAACGCCGGCGCAACTCGGGCACGTCCTCGGGATTGAAAAAAACGCGCGGGTGGATGCCGGGGGCCGGCGGCGCTTTGAAGCGGTCGCGCGCGAAGCCGGCAAAGTCGAACTCCACCTTCACCGGCGGAAAGTACTTCCGAAGCTCCGTTTCCGTGTATCCGGTTCGCGCCGCAGTTTCAGCCAGCGTTTCGCCGTAGACCAGCGGGGCCGCCTCGGCCGCCCGCGACACCGCGGCGCCCAGGAAAAAACCGGCGAGGAGAATGACCAGGCCGGGTCCATTCAATCGGACATCGATTTCGCTCTGCCGACGTAAAACTGAACGGTGACTGGAGGGGCGCGCCTCGGGCGCGCCCGAACTGCATGGCGGAACGGATACTCGGGCGCGCACAAGGCGCGCCCCTACATTCAAATGAATCGTTTCGGATAAGCAGGTGGGACGGGCCTTCATGGAGGGTTGGAAGCGGGGTGGGTCTCTCGCAGGCTGGCGATCCAGTCGCGGATGAGATTGATGCCTTCTTTGTCTGGCAGTTGTGCTCCAAGCAGCGGCATGCGGCCGCCGCTCGCCGTCGCGACGCGGTGATAGAGTTCCGAGCGCAAGGGCTCGCCCGGAACAACCAGCCGCGAGTCGGGGCCGAGCAGCGGCACAATTGGCACGCCGTTGACGAGACCGGTTCTTGCGAGGGGCAGGTAATCCATCAGCTGAAAGGTCGCGCGTCCGCCGACACCGTCCGGCCGGTGGCAATGGGCGCAATTCCCGCTGAGGTAGGCGCGGGCCCGGGCGTCCACGGGTTGGCTGACGTCGTAGGGATTGGCGGCCGGTGAGGTCGCGGCGGACGCGGTCGGGGCCCGGTCAAATTTTCCGAGAGCGGCGAGCGTAAGAATCTGGTTGGCGACCGGCTTTTGGAGGGCGCTGTAGTCCGCGTCGCGATCGAACTGCGCCGAAGTCAGGCCGAGCGTGAATCCGGTTTGCGCCGTGTGGCAGACGGTGCACTCGCCGCGACTGGAGAAGCGCCAGCGGCGCGTGGGTTGACCGGGTACCGGGCGCGTCTCGCCGGCCTCTTCGACCAGGTCGGCGTCGGTCTGGGCCTCGTTCCACGCGTAGGTGAAAAACTGCCACCGGCCGTTTTCGCGGTGCATAACCTGTGTTTCCACGCGACGCGGTCCCAAAGCATCGGGGAGTTCGAGCGTGCGGGCGACGGCAGTGCCGTCGGGCAGTTGCCAGTTCTTCGGCTCCGCGTAGCCGATGCGCCCGCCGACGGGCAAGGCAAGGACGCGCCGGGCGGTGGCGCCGTCGGACCAGAGAGGAGCGTTGATTTCGAACGGCAGCGCGCCGGGCGCGAGCGTCAGCGCCGCGGTCGAAGCGAATAGCCCCGTCTCGCTCAGCCGCGTGGGGATCTGCTTCCGGTGGGTTGCGCCCGCGGGGGCCTCGATCAGCTGGTGAATCTGACCGTCGAGCCGCACCATGAGAATATCGCCGACGCGATTCGAACCGAAGCCGAGGGGCCGCCCCCGCGTGTCGGCGATGCGGCGGAAATTCCGCGGTGCCGAGCCGTCCCAGCGAAAGGCCCACATGAAGCCCGTGACGTAGTCGCCGAACACGTAATCGCCCGCCAGGCCGGGCAGCGCCGGTCCTTGGTGGACGAAGCCGCCGATTATCGAGCGGGCTTCAGCGTGGGAGAGTTCGATCACCGGCGGAGTCGCGCGTGGCGTGGGACCGGCGAGGGGCAGCGTGCGTTTGAACGGATGCGAACCCTCAAACGTGCTCCAGCCGTAGTTGTGGCCTCGGCGGATCAGGTGAACGCTTTCCCAACTGTCTTCGCCGTTGTCGCCGGCCCAGAGATCGCCGGCCGGCGAAAAACTCATCCGCCACGGATTGCGCAGGCCGTACGCCCAGTATTCCGGGAGCGCGTCCGACCGGCCGACGAAAGGGTTGTCGGGAGGCACCGCGTAATTTCTTCCGGGGTCCGTGCGGTTCACGTCGAGGCGAAGGATTCCGCCGGTGATTTGATCGACGCGCTGACCGCGGTTGCGGGGATCGCCGGGCGTGCTGCCGTCGCCGGTTGATACGTAGAGCATTCCGTCGGGGCCGAATTTCACGTCGCCCGCATTGTGTCCGTCGCTCGGCCAGCGAAGCAGCACCTGTTCGCTCCCGGGGTCGGCCTGCGGGGGATCGCGGGTGGTCACCGTGAAACAGGCCAGGACGTTTTCCGCCGGCTTCGGTTGGAGGCGGTGGTAGACGACGTAGACGTGCGGCACCTGCGGAAAGCCCGGATGGAACGCGACGCCGTAGGTCTGCGTCGCTTGGCGAAAGCGGGCGGGCAAATTCAGAAACACGTCGGGGCGATTTACGTCCGGTCGGTTGGGAAAGGTCGAGACCGGGCCGTCGCATTCGATCACGAGCAGGCGCTCCGGGGCCGCGGGATCGCGCGTCGGCACGGGACCGATCGTGACGGGGCGCAGCAAGCGCAGGCCCGCGAAGACGCGCGTGGTGGTGTAGGGGAGATCGGCCTCGCCCGTTCCGCGGAGACGCGAGTCGTCCCACGCGGGAAGTTCGGTCGTTGACGGAAAAGGAGCGCGGACAGGTTTTCCTGCAGGCGGGCGCCCGGCGTCGGATTCCAGCGCAAACGTCCGATCGCTGTAGCTCGTCCCCGCGGCTCCCCCGGTGACCACAATCCGGTCGTGCAAGACGGCAGCGGCGCCCCAGGCCAGTGGCCGCGGCAGGGCCGGTCCGGTACGCCATGTCCGGGTGACCGGATTGAAGACGCGCGTTTCGCTTTGATCGACGATGTCGCGTCCGCCCATCACCCAGAGCTCGCCGCGCCACGCTGCGATTTGGCTGGAGCGGGGTCGCGAGGGACTCGGCAGGCTACCCCATCGCGCGGTCGCGGTATCAAACGTGGCAAAGCCCACCTGCGGCACGGCCACGTAGAGCGTGTCATCGATTGCGGCGCCGGCCAGGGCCCACATCTGGAGCGGTCCGTCGGGTTCGCGCCGCCACATCTTTTCGCCGCGTCCGATGCTGACCATGCGTCCCGGCAAGCTGCGATTGACCGCCCCCATCACGTAAAGCCGGTCGCGGACAACGAGGGCGAGCGGACACGGCAGTGCGTCCGGCAGGTCGGGACCGGTAGTTAGCTTTCCCGTCTGTGGATCGAAGAGCTCGACTGCGGTGGTCGCGCGCCGCGTGCCGTCCGCATCCAGCCGGTCTCCGGCGATTACCCAGATGCGGCCGAGGAACGCGACCGTGCTGCAGTAAATCCGGGGCGTGGAAAAGCGGGCGGCGATGCGCCACGTCCAGCTCGCTCCATCCAGTTGCCACAGCTCGTCGAAGGCGCGCGTGCGGGCTGGGAAGCCCCATTCCGCTGTCTGGCCGCCGGCGACAAATAACTGGCCGTCCATCACCGCGGCGCTGAGGTCATGATTGGAGACCGGCATGCGGGCCACCGTGCGCCATGGGCTTGGGAGCGGAGCCGCGTGGGCGGCGGCAAGCGAGAGCGACTGGGCGCCCTGCTGCGGGCGGCGCGGATCAAAGCGCACGGCGCGGCCCTTCGCTACGAGCGTGAGCTCGCCGTCGGCCTCGACGCGAAGGTCGTCCCACTGATCGGCGTCGATCCCCGCGATCATCGGCGCGATCCAAGCGTCAGGCGCCTGGGCGGGCCGTACGACGAGCCGGCGCCGGCCATCGTCGGTGGGTTGAAGGCTCCAAATGTTGGCGCACGTATCCCGAACCTGCGGCGGCTGATCGCGCGCCAGCCGTCCGGAGGAGAGGTCGCTGGCGACGAGCGGCAGGCAGAACAGCATGCCGGTCCACCGGGCGGCCAGAATGCAACGGAATTTCATGGCATCAGGGCTGCCGTCGCCCCGCGGCGCAGCCAGCGGTAGGCCGCGAGGGAATTGCGCCAGAAGAATTGTTCCGCTTCGGCGCGCGGGCGGGACGCAAAGTAATCAGCGACGACCCGGTGCACCATCGCGTACGGTGCCACCCGGTCGCTCACCGGCCAATTGCTGGCGTAGAGCAGACGTTCGGGGCCGAAGAGCTCGCGCAGAACGTCGAGCCCCGGCCGGTAGTGGGCGGCATCAGTGACGACTGTTCTGTCTACCGTGCGCACGACGTCGGAGATTTTCACGAATACGTTCGGGTGGTTCGCGATCGGGGCGAGGGCGCCGCGCATGAGCTCGGGCTGGCCGTCCCATTCCTTGAACGGCAAGTGGTCGATGACGAATCGCAGCGAGGAATAGTCAGACGCCAGCCGCGCCGCGGGTGCCAGCAGGCTCGAGCCGTCGAGGAGGTCGACGGTCAACCCGTGATCGGCGAGCAGGCGGAGACTCGCGGCGCGTGCAGCGGGTTCGGGCGATTGCACGTCGCCCATCCTCAAGCGCAGGCCGCGGAAAAGCGGATTGGCGGCGAAGCGCTTGAGATTCGGGGCGAAGTCTGGAGCGCCGAGTTTGAGGTTGCCGATGAATCCGACGATCGCGTCGTTCGCCTGCGCCAGATCGAGGATCCACTGGTTGTCCTCGACCCAGTCGCTCGCCTCCACCACGACCGCGCCAATGACGCGAAACGGCGACGACGCGGTCCGGAATGTTTCCGGCAGGTGAGGGCGGTAGAGCAGGGGATCGGTTTTGGCGGGCCAGGGGACGCCCAGCGGGCGCGTGGGGTCGAAGAGGTGGATGTGCGTGTCGATCGCGGGGACGAGCTCGCGCGACGGCGCCGTACTTGAAGCGCCGGTGGCGCGGGCGAACGAACGCGCGCCGGCGGAGGCTGCCGTCGAAAGGAGAAACTCGCGGCGCGTCATCACAGGGCCGCGGTGAGTTCGCGCCGCTCGTTCGTCGCGAAGTCGAGCACGAGTTGCAGGCCGGCGTGGGAGATAACGTAGCGACCCGAGCCGTACTGTGACTGGCAATAGGGATTGTCGAAGCGGGCGTAGTCGGTGAGCGGTTCCGGGCGACCGTCGATCTGCAGCGGGCCGTCCCAGCCAAAGGTGACTGCCCCCACGCCCGGCGCGCGATAGGAGACATTGAGGCCATCGACTTGTACAAGTGCGGCGGCCACGGCCTTGGTCCACGCGGCGAAGGGACCGTCCACGGACTCGCGACCCATTTGGCAGATCCAGATGTTCTGCCGCCCCTCGGCGATGAGGCCTTCGCCGGAGAGCACGCCCTGTTTGGACCACACGGTGGGCTGGTGCGAGCGGAGCGCGACGTACGCCTGGCGCTTCCGCGCAAACGTCCACGGGCCGTCCTCCGTGACCTCGTCGAAAAGCGCGCGGCGCAGGACGCCATAGGTGCGCGGGACGAGCGTGTCCTCGCTCGGACTGGGCGAGGGCATGGCATTCCCGGAGGCATCGGGGGGGATGACGGTTTTTGGTCCGGGCGGCTGCTCGGCCGGCACGTTGTAGATCGCGATGAGCACATTCTTGTACTGCCCGCATCGTGGAAAACGGCCCTGCCAGTATTTCGAGGTTGGACCGGGGTTCAGGGTAAACACCGGCGTGTCGGGTCCGACGGTCGCCTGCCAGATGTGCTGCTGGTAACCGGGCGCGCCCTTGCGGTAATCCTGCGCGGTGGAGAGCTGGTAATCGGGGGTGCGATAGGTGAGCTTGTCGACCCGCTGCAGGCTGGTCCGATCGAGGTCGGGGATCGGCCGCCCCTGCGCCGCGAGCGCCCGGTACGTGCCCAGCACGGCGTCGCCGTAGGGTTTGATCACCACGCCGTAGCGGTGGAGCGCTTCGCGCCAGCGATCCGTAACGCGGTAGCCGCGCTCAAGGTTTTCGATGGTGCGAAATTTTCCGCCCTCGTTGAGCAACCAGAAATGCTCGGGGTCGTCGTAGCTCAGGCCGAACTTGGCGGCGTCCTCGATCAGCACGCTCTGGCGTTCGCGGTTGAGTAACTCGGCCGGAAGGTCCTGGGCGATGCGTTCAATCACCGTGGGTAGGCGGTAGCGTCGGGCGGTGGCGAGCGCGAGCGTGGCGTCGCCGCCGCCGGGCGAACCCAGGCCCCACGCGAGGTATTGGAGCGACGACGTGCCCTCGCTGCGGCCGCCGCGGACCAACGTGCCGGTGTAAGTGCGGCCGTGTGAAGTGCCGTAGGTGCCGCGGAAGGAGTCGACCGCCATGTCAAAGAACATCAGGTCGAGCATCATGGTAGCGCGTCCCGCGATCACGGGATCGTCGGCCGACTCCGCGAGCGCGAACAGCGCGCTCATGGTGACGGGATAGTAGCTGTTCGAGTCCCATTCACTGAAGCCGGTCTTCGCCTTGAGGTCGATCCAGCGGAGAATGCGGGTGCGGGCGGCGGTGCGGTGAGCTGCGCCGGTCTGGCCGTTGTTGGAGAAAATCTCCTCGGGAAAAAATTGGCCGGCCAGAAACTCCGCGGTGTGATAACCAATCTGGTGGTTCTCGCTCCACATGGAGAGCAAGTCGCGCCCCGGCTCGTCGACCCAGTATTTAAAGCGCAGCAGGGTCGCGCGGATTTGCTGCCGCAGTTCGGCGCTCAGGAGTGGACTCGGTTGATCATACAGTCGCAGCAGCGCGACCGCGTCGAAATCCGCGGTGTCCTCTCTTGCGTCGATCTTGGTCAGGGCGCGCCGGATGACGGCTTCGTCGAGGGGTCCCCGGTTGAGCGCGACCCTTGCGACCTGCGTGCTCACCGTGCCCCGCGCGGCCACCGCGGCAGCCAGCACCTCCGCCTGCCGCGAGGCAAACGAACCGCGGGGTTCGCGGGCGTAGGCCTCCGCCATGGGCGCCGGTCCGGCGGCGAAAGAGCCCGCGGCGCTGCAGGCCAGGCAGGCGAGGCCGTAAGAGCCGCGCCGAAGCCGGGCAAGCGACCAGCGGGCGAGGGGGAGGCCGGTTCGAGGGACGGAAGGAGAGGGTGGCGAAATCAAGCAAGTGGGGGGACGAAACGCACGGAGCTGGACCCTTGGCCGGGGCAGAGTCAAAGGTCGCGCCGGTGGCTGCAACCTGCTCGTAGGTTGGCGTAAACCTTGCGAAGCGGGTGGCTAGTGATCGCCAACCCTGCCGGTGATTGTGAGGGATGGTAATCGCAGCCAGCTGAGCGGGCCTACGTGTCGCGGGAGAACAAAACCCCACAAGACCCTTCAATCAACGCGCACCAACTCGACGCCATTGCGCACCACGTTAAACCGCGTGCGTCCGTCGGCGCCAGGGGTGAAGGTCATGGCGTCGGTCTGACGTGTCCATTGTAGCGAAACACCCTGGCGATCGGGTCGCACCGCCAGCGCCGGCATCGCTCCGCCCGCGCGGACCGGAATCAACAGCACCCGGAAGCGCGCCTCGGCGCCGCGGGTCGCCAGGACCAACCGCTTTCCGTTCACCGGAGTACTCCGCTTGTCGGTGAGAGAGTAGGAATCCAGGCGGGATTCGATCCGGCCAGGCGCGGCGGCGATCGGCTCCACCAGCAACAAAGGCTCGCCCGTCCGGCGCTGGTCGCCCATCGCGAGCACGATGCGACCGTCGCTCCGCGGCAGCAGTCGTGCGCCCGCGGGCACCTGCATCACCCATTCATAAAGATGCTCCCGTGCCGGGGTCGCGGCCTCCCCCGCGGCCTTCTTAATGTCGTCAACCACGACGGCATAGGCGCGATCATCGTTTCCCGGTGCGCTCCCGCCCCGGACAATCCCCGCCGTGCGAAAGGCAAAATCCACCGGATTGTATTTTGCCCGCATCGTCGGTCCCCAATCGTTGTCCCAGTAGGAGTGCGCCCAGATCCGGCCCTTCCAGTTTTGGGTGCCTTTGAAGATCGCGACCACCTCCGGATCGGTCTCCGGTTCCCATTCAAAGCGGCGTCGTTCCTCGTGATTCCACGAATAGTGCATCGGGGTGCTCCAAATGTAGTCGTAGGCGTGCTTGAGATCCGACCGCGCAATGGCGGCGTGCTCGTTCAAGACCGCACCCAGCCAGCGCACGCGCGTCGGCTTGCAATGCTGCGTATCCCCCTGGCCCTTGCCGTCGATCATGACCATCGAGTGCACGGCGGAGGTGGCCATGCCGCGATCATTCTCCACGCCCCAGTCGATGCCATCCGCGGAAAGGTAGAAATGGCCGGCATCGTGATGCTGGTGCCCGACCGAGTAGAGGTCGGGGCGCGCCTCCATCATCAGGAACAACGCGTCACGGGCGTTCGAGGATCGCGTGCACAACTGGCCGTGATGCGGATCTTCGAGATCCAGCGGCAATCCGAGATAAGCGCGCGCCCAAGTATCCGCGCGTTGTTCCCCCGCGTTCGGGGGGCCCGCGTACGCGGCAAACTCGAAGATGCCGTTCGCCGTCAAGGGGTGCAGCCGTTTCCAGTTGATGGCGTTGCTCGCGAGTTTCGCCTTGTAAGCCTGGAGGTCGAAGGCGCGGGCCTCCTCGTCCAGTGGACGTCCCGCCTGGATTAGCCAGTCGGCCGCCTGGTCCTGCGGATAAAGGTTCTTGAGAAAACCCGCGTTGCCGAAGTCGCCGCAACCATAGGTGCCGTTGTTGACGTTGCGCCCTCCCGCCGGGACCACTTGGTGGACCTGCGATACGCTCATCTTCCGCAGATGGGGATGCCCGAGCAGATTATCGCCCCGCCGGGCCAGCGCCACGGCCGAGATGAGCGCGAAGTGCAGGCCGGCCCCGTTCTTTCCATTGGTCTCGAAAATCGTTCCGTACGGACTGATCCCGTAGGTCAGATAGCCGTAGATCGTGTCGCGGGCCACCTGGATGATCGCCGGGTCATACCCTTCCTCGCCTTCGATCGCGAGATGACAGATGAAATGCTGCGTGTCCCACCCGACCCAGTTCGTATCGCGCCAGCGGATCGGACCGTTGGCCCCGTAGGAGCGCTTGCCCGCCGTCGCCTTGGCGATGATCCGCCGCAGCAGGCGCCTCTGCTCCTCGTTCATATAGCGCGCCGCCAGGTCGTAGGCCATGCCCAGGTGCGCTTCGCCTGCGACGTGGTGCATGCCGCGCCAGACATCGAGCGGCCGCGCCCCGTCCGCATTCGGATCGGAGCCGCGCGCATTCTGCGCATCGATCAACGGCTCGCGCAGCCGGTAGTAGTTGCACGTGGCGGCGGCCACTTTCCGGCTGAGCGCCTCATCCCCCTGGAGCAGGGCGAAAAACGCCAGGGCGGCGAGGTTGCGCGGCCAGTAGCACACGTGCGCCGGGTGGATTTCCCCCGCGAAGCCCACGAACTGATGGCCGCCGTTGGGGCTCTTTTCGACATCGACGAAGGTCAACCCATCCAATCGGCCCTCGGCTAGCTTGGCGAAAACCAGTCCGTCCGGGCGCGCAGGATCCAGCATGGTACGCGTCAGGATGTGTTCGGTCAGGGCCCACTCCCTCTGCCCGTCTGCGGTGGCCATGATCCGCCGGCGCAGCACGGGGACGTCTTCCTGGTTGAAGAGCACGCGCGGATGCACTCCCGGCGGCGGAACCTTCCCTCCGAGGATGGAGCGATCGAAACCCGACAGATCATACTGACCCTCGGGAACGACCGGCCAGCCCGTCTCGGGTCCGTCAAACAGTCTGATCTGCTGCGGGGTCGCGTGGGCCTTCCACGAGTCCTGCTCGGCCAGCCGTTTGATTGTCGCGCGCGTGCGCTCGGGCTGATCGAGCCGCTCGGGCGTTTCGCCCGCCACCCGCGGGAGCAAGGCCGCCGCCAGCATGAGCCCTGCGGCGGCAATCCTGGTTTTGATCGTAGTCATGAGCATCGTGGTCTCCTTTTCGTCCAACTGTTTTCTCTGGGGCGTCGCGGCGGGTGAGAACCAGCCCGCCTTCAGAAGCTGAAGGTGTTGGTGAGGATGAACTGGCGGGGGTCCTGATAGCGGTACGTCGTGGGCGCCCCGGTGGTCGGGTCGGAGTTGTTCACGACGAAGGCATCCTCGTCGAGGAGGTTGTTCACGTTAACCTGCACGGTCCAGCCGACCCGCCCGCGGAACAGCTTGGTGCGATACGTCACCTGCAAATCAAGCAGCGCCTGATCCACCGCCTCCACGATCCTGACGCCCTTCAGCACGCGACCGTTCCAGTTGTCCGCGTAGCTGCTGTTCGGCGCGAATTCGTACCGGCCGATGGCGCCGGCCACGCGACCCTTGCGCAGGCGCGTCCCGCCACCGATCAGGAGCCCCTTCAGCGGTCCCGTTGGGACGCTGTAGCGGGTGCGCAGGTTCAGGTTGTGCTTGTTGTCGCCGATGATCGGTTTGCCGTTGAAGACGTAGGAATTGTCCAGGAACACGTCCTCCATGTCGACGATGCGCTCGTTGATCGTGTCGGTGTTGGCGGTGAAATCGCCGGTCGCCGCGATCACGGCGGGCGGATTGAAATCGTTGAACGACGCCCGCTCCACCCCGGCCACGGCGGGGTTCTGGCTGATGGCGAGGTCGCGGTATTTCAGCCACAGCGGTTTCCAGTGGTCCAGGTAGGCGCGCACCTCCGGCGCGATGTTGGACTTCATGTTTTCGCCCCGTGCATAGTTGAGCGAGACCGACCAGCCGGGCCGCAGCTGCCCGACGATCTCGAGTTCGTAGCCCTTGCTTTTCGCATCAAGCAGATATCCGCCGACGCCGGCGGTGCGGTCGTATTGCACGGTCGCGGTCGCCAGTTCGTCCGGTGGCAGGATGCCGGAGGTGATCATCGCGTTCCAAATGGCGCGGTGGTGACCGTGGACCTGGAACTGCGAGAAACCGTAATCGTTGATGACATCGGTCTGATAGGCGGTGACGTTGACGAACAGGCGATGACCAAGCAGATCGAACTTCAGGCCGAGGTCCCGGGTCTTGCCCACCGGACTGGGCGCGAGGCCCGGGATGCTGGTATCCTTGGGATCCGGGCCGAGGACCCGCGCGGACGAGGGCACCGTCACACTCGTCGACGTGTTGTAGAACAGCGACAGCCACGGCCGCGCGTGCCAGACCGCCCCGGTCGTGCGGGTGTCGCCCGACGAAACCTTGCTCGGCGTGCGCGTCGGGGCCTGCGGGAGCCACATGCCGATGTTGCCGCGCGCCTCGGCCGCCGGATCGCGAATCGAGGGGGAATCGTAGAACCGGAGCTCGTCGGTGCGAAAGCCGGCGGTCAGCACGAGGCGGTTATCCATCGCATAGAACTGACCCACGCCCATGGAGGAGCGGAGGTCGCGGTCGGCCCAGTTGGAGGTCACGCCGTTGGAGTTCATCCACAGTGCGTGGATGGTGCTCAACCGGCCACTCGCGGGGTCCTGATAGCGGATCCCGCCGGAAAAGTCGTGGGGCGCCGGGATGCGGAAATTCGGATCGTCGAAGATCGCCGGATTGGAAAAGTAGTAGCGCTCGTGCATCCGGTTGGCGATGTTTTGCGGGTCGGGGTGCAGGAAGCCGCCGCTTGTGACCTCGGGGCCATTCATGAAATAGAGCCGCTGGTTGGTGCCGCGGTCTTTCTCCAGGCTCCGTTCCGCGAGCCCGGCCAGCCGCAGCCGCCCCAGCCGCGGGATCTCCCGCTCAAAGCCGAGCGTGGCGCGGGCCTGTTGCGACGTCACATCCCGCAGGCCCCGGCTTTGCTCCATCTCGAAAAAGTAGAGGTTCTCGTCGCGGGGCTTGGGCGTGCCGTTGGGATAGTAGAGGTTCGAGTCAATCGACACGCCCATGGTATTCCAGGAACTGAGATTCCTGGTCAGCCCGCCGAGTTCCTGTCGGGAGAACCCGACCTCCGCATGGAAGCCCGCCCCGAGTTCGCGTTGCACGGTAACGCTGAAATTGGTCGCATCGAGCTCGGTGCCCACCCAATTGGCATCGAGCGCGGCCTTGGGATTCCTCTTTCCGCGCACAAAATCGGTCGGCCGGGGACCGGCCGGCGTCTGCCCCTGCGTGAAACGCGCAAAGTTCAGCGCATAGGGCAGGGAGTCGCTGACCGCGATGTAATTGGCGCCGCCGTACTCCTCCACGCCGTTGACGGCGGTGGTGCCCGTGTTGCGAAACGGATTCCCGGGCGTGCCCAGCGCCCCCGGCGCCAGCCGCGGATCGAAATTGTTGAAATACGGTCGCCCGGCCTCGAACCACGGCGTGCTCATGTCGATGCCGAAGAACGGACGCGGCACGTAGCGGTTGGACCTCCCGCGTTCGAAATCCGCCTTGACGACGGTCCGGCGCTCCGGCCGCCAGGTCGCGGTGAGGTAGAGGCGATCCTGGTCGTTGTGACCGGCGCTACGCCACGAACTCTCCTCGCTGTGGAGGACGATGGCGCGCAGGGCCGCCTTGTTCTTGAGCAGGGGCAGGTTGCTGTCGGCGATCGCGCGGTAGCCGCCCCAGGAGTCCGTGCGGAACGAGACCTGCTGGGCGACGCGGTCCAGCAGGGCCGGTTTGGTGCCGGCGTTCACGACGCCCGCGGGGGAACCGAAGCCGTAGAGAATCGCGTTGGGTCCGCGCGAGAGCTCCAGCCGGTCGGCGTTGTACGTGTCGATTTCCCCGAGCCGGGCGAAGTAGTTGACCGTGCGGGAGCCGCCCGGCAGGCCGCGAATCCGCACGTCGCGGGCGGGCTCGTTGTAGAGGCTCGCCACCGGGCCCGCCGCGCGCGCGTCGTCCGTCTCCATGCGCGCGTTCAGGCCATACTCCATCGCCTCCTCGATGTTGGTGGCGGCGATGTCCTGCAAAAATTCTGCCGTCATCGGACTGATCGCCGCGGCGAGATCCTTGAGATTCGTGCTCATGCGCGAGCCGGCCAGGGTGTTCTGCCCGACGTAGCCGGTGTCACTGTCCACCCGCACTTCGAAGGGCGACAGCTGAATGACCGGTTCCTTGGCGCCGGGGGCAGCCGCCGCCGACGGCGACGATCCCGTACTTTGCGCGTTCAGAGTCGCGATGGGCAGCGCGACGAGGAAAGTCCAGCGTTGCGGGGTTTTCATGAGGGGAAGGAGGCTAGCGCGAACTTGGGGTTCAACTTTCCCCAACGTAACCGGAACGCGGGCAGTCTGGAAACCTCCGACTTAGTTGGCGTTAACCCTCGTGCGCCCTGCTCACTCCCTTTCGACCACCGTCCGCCGCAGCTCCGCCTCGACCCGGTTTACGCCAACTAGTGCTGCCCTTGCCGCACCCGGCAGCGGTTGCCTACTTCCCATCACCACGAATCAGCAAATTCCCGACTGCCCCTTCCCGCATATCTTCCCCTCCTAGCCGGCAATTCTCCGCATCCTGTGTCTGAAGCTCAACTACCTCCCGCGTCCACCTGCTCCTGTTTCAACCGCCTCTTCCGCTCTTATGATCCCGCTGTCTTCCACCCGCCGTCGCTTCCTTCAACAGTCCGCACTGCTCGCCGCTCCGTTCATTGTGCCGGCCCGCGTCTGGTCGCAGGCCACCGCCCCAAGCACGCGGCTCACGCTGGGCTGCATCGGGATGGGCAAGATGATGAAGGGGCACCTCGGTAATTTCCTCCAGCGCGACGACGTCGAGGTGCTCGCCGTGTGCGATGTCGACACCACGCGCCGCGAGGCGGCCAAGCAACGCGTCGACGAGGCCTACACGAAGAAGGCCGACGAGACCCGCAACGGCTGCGCCGCCTACAACGATTTCCGCGAGGTGCTGGCGCGAAAGGACATCGACGCCGTGGTGATCGCCACTCCCGACCACTGGCACGCCTACATCGCGATCGCCGCCGTGAAGGCCGGCAAGGACGTCTATTGCGAAAAGCCCGTCACGTACAACGTGCACGAGGCGGTCGAACTGGTGAAAGCGGTGCGCAAGGCCAACCGCGTTTTCCAGGTGGGTTCGCAGCAGCGCTCGTCGAAGGAGTTCCGCATCGCCTGCGAACTCGTGCGCAATGGTGTCATCGGCCGCGTCAATTCGATCCACGTCTCGTTCGGCGATCCCGCCGCCCCGTACCAGGAGCCCGCCGAGGAAATGGAGCCGGGCCTCGACTGGAAGATGTGGTGCGGCCCGGGCCCGCTCGTGGCCTACAATCCCATGCTCAGCCCGCGTGGGCTGCACGACCATTTCCCGCACTGGCGCAAGACCTGGGAATTCGGCGGCGGCATGATCACCGACTGGGGCGCCCACCACATCGACATCGCACAGTGGGGGCTCGGCATGGACGGCAACGGCCCCGTGCAAGTGCGCGCGCCCGAGAACTGGGAAACCGCCAAGCGCGGCGCCCAATTGGTATACGCCGACGGCACGATCCTCACGCACGTCAAGGGCAAGGGCGTCTCCTTCTACGGCACCGAGGGCGAGGTGCACGTCAACCGGGGCAAGTTTGAATTCATCCTCGCCGGCAAGACGGTGCGGAAATTCTGGGACAAGGAAATCGACAAGGGCACCTCGCTCGAACGCGAGGTCACGCTCACCGAGCGCGAGCACCTCGCAAACGCCAAGGTGAAGCTCTACAACAGCAAGAGCCACTTTCAGGACTTCCTCGACTGCGTGCAGTCCCGGAAGCGGCCGATCTGCGATGTCGAGGTCGGCGCCAGCTCCGTCATCGCCTGTCACGTGATGAACTTCGCCTACCACTACGGCGCAACGGCGACTTGGAATCCCGCCCGCAACCGTTTCTCCTCCGGCGGGAACAACCGCTGGCTGAGTCGCGAGAAGTATCGCGATGGCTGGAAGGTGTGAGTTTCAAACGGCTGATGGGGTGGACCTCTCCGATCTCCCGCGCAACGCGACAACCTACGTCGCCGCCGTGACCAGACCCATCCCGGCGGTGACGCGTCCGCGCATCACTCCGGCCGGAGTGACCGGATCCAGTTTGCCGGTGGCACAATTTGAGCGCGACCCCCATCGTCATGCAGCCAGAGGCGGGACGCATCGCAATCGCGCCGGAAAAACCACACCGCAGCACTGACTGATAGTTACCGGAGGTTCCGAAATGACAATTCAGTCCAAACGTAGACTCTTGAAAATAGAGGCAGTTGGTTGCGCCGCTTTGGCATTGGCGGTGTGGTCGGCGGACTTAATGGCCGCTGGACAGAATCAACGGCCGCCGAACATTCTTTGGATCAGTTGTGAGGACATCAGTCCGGACCTCGGCTGTTATGGCGATAAGTATGCCACCACGCCGAACCTTGACACACTGGCGGCGCAGGGGCGTCGGTACACGCATGCCTATGCTGCGTTTCCGGTGTGTGGGCCGTCGCGGTCGGCCATCATCACCGGGGTTCATCCTGGCACGCTCGGCTCGCACCAGATGCGCACCCGCGACAAAGGCCACGAAGCGGTGCCGCCGCCGGATGTGAAATGCTTTACCGAGTATCTCCGCGCTGCTGGCTACTACTGTTCCAACCACACCAAAACTGACTACCAGTTCAATGCTCCGTTCACCGCGTGGGATGCCCCCGAGGGTGACTGGGGCAACAAGGATCGACGGCCTGATCAACCGTTTTTTTGCGTCATCAATTTTACCGATACCCACGAAAGCCGGTGTTGGGACATCCAGGACGTCAAACACGACCCCGCCAAGGCGCCTGTGCCGCCGATCTATCCGGACACGCCCATCGTCCGTCGGGGCATCGCGAGGTATTACGACCAGATTGAGAAACTGGATCGGCAGGTCGGAGAAGTGCTCGAAAAACTGAATCGAGATGGGTTGGCCGATAGCACAGTCGTGTTCTTCTGGTCGGACCATGGCCGTGGGTTGCCGCGCTACAAACGCTGGCCGTATGAAACGGGCTTGCGAGTCCCGCTCATCATCCGCTGGCCCGGGCAGGTTAAACCCGGCAGCGTCAGCGAAGAGCTGGTGTGTCTCACCGATCTCGCGCCCACGGTGCTGAGTGTGGCGGGTCTGAAGATGCCGGGCTACTTGCAGGGGCGTGCGTTGCTGGGCGCCGGGAAGGGAGTGGAACCGCAATACGTGTTCGGCGGACGCAACCGGATGGACCGGGCCAGCTACGATTTCATCCGCACCTGCCGCGACCAGAGGTTCCGGTACATCCGCAATTTCATGCCCGGAGTGCCCTATGCGCAAAAGATTCCCTATATGGAGAATAGCCCGATTATTCAGGAATGGCGACGCCTCGACGCCGAAGGGAAACTGACCGGTCCGCAACAGTTATGGTTTCTGCATCCCAAACCTGAGGAGGAACTCTATGACACCCAGGCAGACCCGTTCGAGGTGCATAACGTGGCTGGTCAGCCCGCGCATGAAGCGACGCTCCAGCGGATGCGGGCCGCGCTCAATCAGTGGATGCAGGATATCCACGATCTCGGTGGCGTGCCCGAAGATGAGTTGATCGAGCGGTTCTGGCCGGGGCGCCAGCAACCGCTCACGGCGGCACCGGTTATCACGAGCACCGGCGACGGAAGGGTGAGCATCACCTGTGCGACACCGGGCGCTTCGATCGGTTACCGTCTCGGTGAGGGCACGATTTGGCATGTTTACGCCGGCCCCTTCAAGACGGCCGCGACGGTTCACGCCAAGGCGGTTCGACTGGGCTACCAGGTCAGTGCCGAGGTGTCTGACGAAAAGGTTTCAAGCCGATGAAAAGCGGAAAAGAAGAAATAGCCATGCGCAGGTTCCTTCGGACAATGAAGTGGTTCGTGACGGGCTGCGCGACGAGGCAAATCCGGCATAGTGGGGCTTTCATGGGGGGGAAGTAGGCAAGCCGGGGAACTTTGGGGTTGAACCTCCGCAACGTAACCGGATCGCGGGCGGGCTGCGAACGGCCGACTTAGTTGGCGTCAATGAACGTGCGGCGTCCACCACGCCCTTTCGACCTTCGCGTGGATCGGGTCCGCCTCGACCCGGTTTACGCCAACTAAGGCTGCCCTTGCCGCCTCCGGTAGCGGTTGCCTACTTCCCTTCGCCACGAGCCCGCAGATTCCCGGGTGCCCGTTCCCCGCCTGTCTTCACCGCCCCAGCCGGCAATTTCCCGCATCCGGTGTCCGAAGTTCAACTACGACCTTTCCTTTCTTGAACTGATGAAAACGCCCCCGCTTTGCCGGTTGCCCGGACGCCGCCTCCTGGGCCGACCCACGCGCCACCGTCGGCATCAACCAACCGTGCAATCGGAGTATCGCCCTGCGCGCCCACCGCGGATGGTTCATTTGCTCGGCCGCAGGACGGGGGCAAATCCGCCCTGATGCCGCCAACCGAACAGGCCCGCTGGTTCAACGAGACCGTGCAGCCGCACGAGCCGGCGCTGCGAGCGTACCTGGTAAAGCGCTTCCCCTCGCTGCGGGATCACGACGACGTGATCCAGGAGACCTACCTGCGCATGCTGCGAATGACCGACCAGTTGCGCGGCGATCGCGCCAAGGCCTACCTCTTCGCCGTGGCCCGTAACGCCGCCATTGATTTTTTTCGCCGCCGCCGCACCTCGCCGTGTGACGAGGGCACCGACCTCGAGGCGCTGCCAGCCGCCGCGGACACCCCCGACGCCGCGACCCTCCTCGACGAAAGGCATCAGCAACAGACGCTGTTCGAGGCCGTGTCCGCCCTTCCGCCGCGCTGCCGCGAGGTAATGATGCTCCGCTATGTGGAGGGGATGAGCGCCCGGGACATCGCCGCCCGCCTCGGGATGGCGGTACCGACGGTCAAGATCCATCTCGTGAAGGGCGTGCGCGACTGCGTGCGATTCTTTGCCCGGGAGGGCCTGCTACAGGAACTGGCGCAGGCCGCGCAGGAGGAGATCGCATGAGGGCCCAGCCACCCCTCGACGAACAGGCTGCCGCCTGGCTGTGCGAACGCGACGAGGGCTTCGTCCCCAGGCGCGCGGAGGCTTTTGCCGCCTGGTGCGCCGCCGACCGGCGGCACGCCGCCGCCGTGCGCGAGGTCGAGCGCGCGATGAACTTGCTCGAAGCCATGCCTACCGTGCGCCGCCCGCTCGAGGCCCGCTTCGGTCCGCTGTCGCGCGCCCCGGCTGCGCCCGAGATTCTGGCGGAGTCTCCTGCTCCAAGCTCTCCATCCTCCGCCCTCCGCCCTCCGGCATCCGGCTTCCGGCCTCGAACCTCCGGTCAGCGGTCCCCGCCCCGGCGGGCAGACCTTGGTCGCCGCGCCTTCGTCGTGGCCTTCGCCGCCGCACTGGTGCTGAGTCTGATGGGCGCCTGGTACTACGTAACGAAGGTGGCCGGCCAGGACTATCTTGTGAACGATACCGCGACGCCGCAGCAGCTCGCGCTGCACGACGGCTCGACCGTTCACCTCGACGCGCGCAGCGCGTTGCGCGTCGATTTCTCCGGCCGCGAGCGCCGGGTGCGGCTCGAAGCCGGTCAGGCGCACTTCGAGGTGGCGCACGATGCGGCGCACCCGTTCGTCGCCACCGCCGCAGGCGTGGCCGTGCGCGCCATCGGCACGGCCTTCACCGTGCGGCTGGAACCGGCGACCGTGGAGGTCCTCGTGGAGGAGGGCCGCGTTGAAGTGGCGCCCGCGACTCCGCCGCCAGCGCCTGGGACCGCTCCCGCTGCGCCGTCTCCGCAACTCACCGCGGGCGAACGGGCCGTGGTCGCGCGGGCCGATATCGCCGCCGTCGCTCCGCCCCGGATCGAGAAAGTGGGAGCGCCGGAGCTACGCAAGGCACTGGCGTGGCACCAGCGCACCGTGGTGCTGAGCGACGTGCCGCTCGCGGAGGTGATCGCGCGCTTCAACCGCCGCAACACAGTCCAACTCGTGCTGGCCGACGACACCTTGCGCGACCACCGCCTCGGCGGCGTGCTGGCACTCGATCAGGTGGAGGCGTTTGTCGCGCTGCTCGAGCGCGGCGGCGACCTCGTGGCCGAGCGCCGCAGTCCGGAAGAGATTATCCTCCGCCGCGCACGCTGAGGCGCCAACCGGCAATCTGAGATCACCACGAAATACACGAAACCGTTCACGCGCCGGATCTACCTCCGGTCAGTCGCGTGCCTTCGCCTTTGGTGTGAATCGTGTATTTCGTGGTTAATTGCCGGGACAACCAAAGCAGTGAAAGTTTCGTTGAAGGCACTAGTCCGTTTCGGCGCGGTGTGCGTGTTAAGGGTGTCGCTTCTTCTGCGCATGGTCCTCGCCCTTACCCCACCTTCACGCGTTGTCGCCGGCACCTTGTGCTGTGCGGTGGCCGCGACGGCGATGGCGGCGGGAGCCCACGCCGGCGAGCAGAAACGGAGCTATCGCTTCCCGCGCGGTGACGCGGCGACCATCCTGGCGCGGTTCGCCACGGAGTCCGACCGGCCCATCCTCTTCATGATGGACGCCGTGCGCGGCGAGCAGACCAACGCCCTCGCCGGAACCTTTGCCCCTCGCGAAGCGCTGGACCGCCTGCTCGCCGGCACTGCGCTCGTTGCGGCGCACGATCCCAAATCGGGCGGATTCATCGTGATCCGGCGGGCGGCGTCCGCGGAACGCGATCAAGTAGAGGCGAAAAAGGCGCGCGGACCTCCGGTAGCGGAGTCACCCACTCCACCCAAGACCACTCAAGCTCCGCCCAAAAAATTTCCTCCTGTGCAAAAATTTCCTCTCTTTTCTCTCTTTGCCACCTGGCTTTCCGTCGGGTCTGCCGCCTCTGTCTCGCCGACAACGACGCCAAACGAAGACTCGGCCGTCGTCTTGTCGCCGTTCGAAGTTCGCGCGGCCGTGACACCGTATCAGGCCAATGTCGCGCTCGGCCCCGGACGCATTCGCACCGAAATCTTGGACATCCCGCAGTCCATTTCGGTCTTCACACGTGAGTTCATGGAGGATTTGGGCTCGCTGCGCCTGATGGATACTGTGCGCTTTGCCGCCGGCACGTCGGAGGGAACTTTCGGCGACGGTGCCCTCGACCGCGCGATCATGCGGGGCTTTCAGCACGACTCGAAAAATCTTCTCGACGGCTACCGGCGCGATCTCGCCGTCAACCTCCAACCGGTCTTGATCGAGCGCGTCGAGGTCATCAAGGGGCCGAATGCAATCGTCGCGCCCAACGGAAGTCCTGGCGGTGCGATCAATGCTGTGTCCAAGAGTCCCCTCTTTGTCCGCCGGGGCTCCGTGAAGGTCAACGTCGGGGAATACGCCACCAATAGTGTGGAAGTGGATGTGACCGGTCCCCTTCGGTCGGGGAGCAGTCGGCTCGCCTACCGTCTGATTGGCCTTTGGCGGGACTCCGAGGACTACGCTCCCAACAGCACGACCGACATCGAGCTAATCTCGCCGATGTTCACCTGGCTCGCGAGCGACAAGCTCTCCGTCAAGATCAAGCCCCTGTACTACCATGGGCATCAGAGCGCCAGTTCGAACGTCCCGATCGATCCGCGCGTGGGGACCGACGATGCCTTCGCCATCTACCCCAATCTCAGTGATCGTTGGGCGAATCAGACGAGCCTCGGCAACGACCAGACCGTGAAGAGCGCCCAGTTCGAACTGCTGGCCAGCCCCCAGGAGCGTCTGAGCATCCGGGCGTCGGCCTATTTTGAGCGAGGAGAGGTGCTGCAGAGAGGCGGGCAGATTATTGGTTTGCCCAGCGGCTCCGGCACCTGGAACCCGCGAACCGGGAAATACGACCCGTTCAACGTATGGACTGTGGTGGACTTCGGCAAACCTACCCAGGCGGTCACCTCCGCCCCTGTGAGCATGCCGGACTTCAACAATCTCACCACGCAGCCCAACGGCGCTCCATTCGCTCTCCAGGTTTTCGACTCGGTCAGCAAAACCAAGAACTTTGACTGGAACGTCGACTTTTCATATCAACTCGAGTTGGGGCGGTGGGGGCGCAGCTCGACTGTCGCCGGCGTCGCTTCGACGGGGCTGAGGTTCAGCACGCCTTTTCAGCAAGCAAACAAGACGGTGAATCTGCCGGGCTTGATCAACTCGCCGGAGGCCCTCGACAAGGCGGCAGAAGCTGGCTTTGCCAAGCTCGACGGGATCAATCTCACCGACGCCACCCAATCCACGGCCACCCGGCAGATTTTTGCCACCGAGAGCATCCACCTCTTGAGCGAGCGCCTGATTTTGTCCGGCAACTTCACGAACTATCACTGGGACCAAAAATACATCGGTCGCTACATGACCGGAGGAGTGGATCGGACTCCTCCCACCGCCGCAGGCGGGTCGGATAACATCTTCGGTTACGGTGTCGTTTACAAACCGGTCGCTGGCGTATCGCTATTCTATGGATACAATGAGAGCGCCAACGCACCCCGCCCGGGTGGATTCAAGAGTGGCGAGGCAGCGCCAGGGAAGTTCCGCTATGGAGACCAATCGGAGATCGGCATCAAGACCTCCCTGCGCAAAGGCACGATCAATGCCTCGCTCAGCTTTTTCGATGTCAGGGAATTCAACTACTCAATTTACGATCTGCAGACCGACTCGATCATTGTTGCCGGCGAAGTCCGCTCCAAGGGCTGGGAAGTTGAGGCCAACGCCGTGCTTTCGCCCTCCTGGTCGGTCCTCGCGGCCTACAGCAATTACGAGTTTCGCAATCAATACGGCCAGCGGGGAAGAGGAGCTCCGGATACGACGGGCTCCCTCTTTCTGCGCTACACGTTTCGCGGTGGTCCGCTTGACCGGCTTTGGGTGGCCGGAGATGCGACTTACCTCGAACGGCGCGCGGCCGACAATCCGCCGGGCGGCGCCGTGAGAGGAAACCCGCGTCCGATCGCGTTCAACGGAACACCGTACGAACCGTCGTACTACCTTCCCAGCGCGCGATTCTTCAACCTCACGGCTGGATACACCTGGAACGAAAATGTCAGCTTGTGGCTCAAGCTCGGCAATCTCACGAACAACCGGGATCCAAAATCTTCCCTCGGGCGCTTCCTGACCTTCCCGACGCGACCGCGCAACGTTTCGGCTTCCTTGACCTACAAGTTCTGAGCCACCCGGTTGCCTAACCGGCATTTTTCTCAACGCGGCTCGGGGCCGCCACCACGGGCGGCGCCTAGCCCGCGCTGGGAAATTTCCGGGCTAGCCCGTAGGATCTGGCCGGATACACCACAATTGAACCAGCGCGTGCTTTCCAACCTCTCGCTGCGGCGAATCGAGTATCGTGGCGACCCGTCACAAGACCGGGAATTGCGGATTTGTGGAGTGCTACCAGTCGCGCGGTCAGTAGCCGCTGTGGCTCGCACTTGGTCCGGCGGCTTGTTCGCTATCGGCACCCAATTTGCCATGTTTCATCCTATCCCCTGCGAGGTCCTTTCGCTTCTCCGCCTTGGCGGGCTGATCTTCGCCGTGGCGACCATGTCCGCCGAGGTCGCCCCCGCGCCGGGTCTGCCGCAGGTCGTGTCGTTCAACCGACACATCCGGCCGATCACGTCCGACACCTGCTTTCACTGCCATGGGTTTGATGCGAAAACCCGGAAGGCCGGCATGCGGCTCGATCTGCGCGAGGAGGCGCTCAAGCCGGCCAAGAGCGGCGGCATTCCCATTGTGCCGGGCAAGCCCGATGAGAGCGAAATCATCCTGCGGATTATGGATCGGGAGGAGCCGATGCCGCCCGAGGAGGCGCACAGGACGCTCACCGCGCACCAAAAGGCGCTGCTACGTCGCTGGGTGGAGCAGGGTGCGGTCTACGAGTCGCATTGGGCCTACACGCCGCTCAGCCGGCCCGCCGTGCCGGCCGTCGGCACCGCGCACCCCATCGACGCTTTTATCCGGCAGGCGCTCGCAGGGAAGGGGATTACCCCTTCGCCCGAGGCGGAGCGGAGCCGTCTGCTGCGCCGGCTCGCGCTCGACCTCACCGGGCTGCCGCCGACGCCGGAGGAAGTGGCGGCCTTCCTTGCGGACACGCGACCGGGGGCGTACGAGCGCCAGGTAAATTGGCTGCTGGCCTCGCCGCACCACGGTGAGCGTTTGGCGGTGTGGTGGCTCGATGTCGCACGCTTCAGCGACACGGTCGGGTTTCACGGGGACCAGAACCAGCGCATCTTCCCGTACCGCGACTATGTGATCAACGCCTTCAACGCCAACAAGCGCTTCGACCAGTTCACGATCGAGCAGTTGGCGGGGGATCTCCTGCCCCGTCCGACGACGGAGCAGCGCGTCGCGACGGGCTACAACCGGCTCAACATGATGACGCGCGAGGGCGGGGCGCAGCCGGCGGAATATCTCGCGAAGTACGGCGCCGAGCGGGTGCGGTCCGTGGCGGCGGCGTGGTTCGGCAGCACGTTCGGCTGCGCCGAGTGTCACGACCACAAGTTCGATCCGATCAAATCCCGCGACTTCTACGAATTGCAGGCGTTCTTTGCCGACGTGAAGCAGTGGGGCGTGTATGCGGACTACGGTTACACCAAGAATCCCGACCTGGCCGGCTTCAACAACGACTATCCCTTTCCGCCGGAGATCGAGGTGGCGAGCCCCTACCTGGCGGAGCGCCGGCGGCGGGCCGAGGCGGCCTTGCGCACGCAGGTTGCCGCGATGCGCGGGCAGTTTCAGGCGCCCGGCTCGGCGGCGGAATTCGAGCAATGGGTGGCGGAGGCGGCGGCGGACCTCGCGCGCGGCCCGGCAGGCTGGCAGGCGCCACCGGTGCGGGCGGGGTTGGTGCGCGGCGGCAAAGTGCTGGCCGATCCTGTGGTTGAAGTGCGGGAGGATCGCACCGTGCTGCTGGGCAAGGCCCCGGGCCGCAATGAGAGCCTGCAGGTAATTCTGCAGCCGGGCGTGCGTCGGGTGGCCGCCGTACGGCTCGAAGTGGCGCCGGAGGCCGCCGGCGAAAAATTGCCCAAGGCCGCCGGCAGTCGCGGTACGTTGCGGCTGGCGCTCAGCCGGCGCGATGCCGCGGGAAAACTGCAAAAGCTGCCGATCGCCTTTGCCGACGCTGCGACCAAGGAGGTGCGATACGACGGCGGAGAGGAGGTGCTGGGCATCGAAACGGGCTGGAAGCTGCCGCCGTTGGCCGAGGGGCAGACGCTCTCGGGAATTTGGCTCCTGCAGGCGCCGGTGGTCCTGACTGATCAGGAAGAGCTGGTGGCGACGCTGACGGGAGACGTGGCCCTGCCCCTGCGGCTCTTCACCAGCGCGCTGGCGGCCGCGCAGCCATCGGAAGTGGGGTCGGCGACGGTGCGGGAGGCCATCCTGACGCCGGCCGCGCATCGGACGGATGGGCAGCGCGACTTGCTGATCGACACCTGGCTGCTCAGCACCGGTCGCGATCCCGCGGGACTGGCCCGTTACCACCAGCTCGCCGCCGCCGTGCGTGCGACCCGTGGCGGGCGGGCATGGTCGCTGGTGACCGAGGCCGTCGCACCGATGACGATCCGGGTGCTGTCGCGTGGCAACTGGCAGGACGACAGCGGTCCGATCGTGCAACCGGCGACGCCGAGCTTTCTCCCCGGCCGGCTCGAAAGTACCGCGGATCGGCGGCTGACGCGCCTGGACTTGGCGCGGTGGATCGTGTCGCGCGACAATCCGATCACGGCCCGCACGGTGATGAACCGGCTCTGGGCGCTGTTTTTTGGCGCTGGCTTGAGCGCAGTGGTGGATGATCTCGGTTCGCAGGGCGAACTGCCATCGCATCCGGAACTGCTCGACTGGCTGGCGGCGGAGTTTCGCGATGGCGGCTGGGACCTGCGGCACATGATTCGACTGATCGTCACGAGCGCCACCTATCGCCAGAGCAGCGTCGGCCGGCCGGAACTGCGCGAGGTCGATCCAGCCAATCGCTTGCTCGCCGCGCAAAACCCGCGACGGCTCGAGGCGGAGTTCGTGCGCGACAACGCCCTCGCGATCGCCGGCATGCTCGACCTCCAGGCGATCGGCGGGCCGAGCGTGAAGCCTTACCAGCCCGCGGGCTATTATTCCCAGATCCAGTTTCCGAACCGCGACTACGTCGCGAGCGGCGAGGAGGGGCAGTGGCGGCGCGGAGTTTACATGCACTGGCAGCGGACATTCTTGCATCCGATGCTGGCCAACTTCGATGCCCCGGCGCGCGACGAATGCGCGGCCCAGCGCGTGACGAGCAACACGCCACAGCAGGCGCTGACGCTGCTGAATGACCCCACGTTTCTGGAGGCCGCGCGGATGTTCGCGGCCCGCGTGCTGGCGGCTGGTTCCACCGACGAGGCGCGAGTGCAGCATGCTTTCCGGTACGCGCTGGCCCGAGACGCGCAGCCGCGCGAAAGTGAGGCGCTGCGGACGTTGCTGGCCCGCCAGCGCGATCACTACCGCGCCACGCCCGAAGATGCGGCCAAGCTGCTCAAGACCGGCCTGGCTCAGGTTGCGGCCGGTGATCCCGTCGAGCTCGCCGCTTGGACCCAGATCGCTCGCGTCATCCTCAACCTACAGGAAACGGTTACGCGCTACTGACCATGCCCGCCTTCGATCCCCAAGCCCACGCGCTGAGTGTCAACCGCCGGACTTTCCTCACGCAGAGCGCCTATGGTCTGGGCGGACTGGCGTTCGCGCTGCTGCAGCAGCGGCTGGGCGCGGCGAGTGGAGCGGCGAGCCGCCCGGCTGGCTGGAACGGGACGCTCCTGCAGCCGCATTTTCCCCTCAAGGCGAAGCGCGTCATCTTTCTCTGCATGGCGGGCGGGCCGTCGCAGTTCGAGACGTTCGACTGGAAGCCGAAGCTGAAGGAACTCGACGGGCAGCCGTTCCCGGAGTCGTTCACGCAGGGCCAGCAGCTGGCTCAGCTGCAGAACACGGTGCTCAAGGCGCGCGGACCGTTCACGAATTTCCAGCGGCACGGGCAGGCGGGCATCGAGATCAGCGAACTTCTCCCGCACCTCGCGACGGTGGCGGACGACCTCTGCGTCATCCGTTCGATGCAGACGGAACAGATCAATCACGACACGGCGCATGCTTTCATGAACACCGGCTCGATCATCAAGGGTCGGCCGAGCATGGGCTCTTGGCTGTTGTACGGGCTCGGGGCGGAGACGCAGGAATTGCCGGGTTTCATCGTGCTGACGTCGCAGGGGCGGTTCGGGCTGCAGCCAATTTCGGCGCGGCAGTGGTCCAGTGGAGTGCTGCCGAGCCGCTTCCAGGGCATCCAGTTCCAGAGCCGCGGCGACGCGGTGCATTACGTGGGCAATCCGGAGGGCATCTGCCAGAGCACGCAGCGGCAGGTCGTGGATGAGATTCGGCGGCTGAACGGCTTCCTGGCCGAAGGGCAGCATGATCCGGAAATCGCCACGCGGATCGCGCAGTACGAGATGGCATTCCGGATGCAGGCCAGCGTGCCGGAGCTGACGGATTTTTCGCGCGAACCGCAGGAGGTGCTCGATCACTACGGCATCAAGCAGGCGGGAGATGGCAGTTTTGCCTCCAACTGTCTGCTTGCGCGCCGCCTCGCCGAGCGCGGGGTACGCATGATCCAGCTCTACCACCGGGCCTGGGATCATCACAGCGACGTGGAGGCCGGAATGAAGGCAGGGGCGAAGGATGTGGATCAGGCCACCGCCGCACTGATCAAGGATCTCAAGCAGCGCGGCATGCTCGACGACACGCTGATCCTCTGGGGCGGCGAGTTCGGCCGCACCCCGATGGGACAGGGGTCCGGTCGCGATCATCACATCCTGGGCTTCAGCGTTTTCCTCGCCGGCGGCGGCGTGAAGGCAGGCACCACCTACGGTGCGACGGACGAGCTGGGCTACCGTGCCGTAAGCAACGTGGTCAGCGTGCACGATCTCCACGCGACGATGCTGGCACTGCTGGGCATCGATCACCGCCGACTGAACACCAAGTTCCAGGGTCTCGACGTGCGTCTTACCGGCATCGCGGGTGAAGTGGTGAAGGATATTATGGCGTGAAGGACGGTTCGCTTCCTGGAGGCGGCTGCGAAAGCCCAGCGGTGGGAGCAGCTTCACGCCGCGACCGTCCGGGTTTCCGTGCTGCGGGTCGCAGGATGAACCCGCTCCTGCACGGGCACTTGCTTCCGGTTGGACCTGCGGCGGCGCACAGCGGCGCCGGTTCCTGCCCGCCGCCGCCGTGTCGCGCTCAGCCCCAAGCCTGTCGCCGCACTTCGCGCGGCGGCATTCCCTGATGGCGCCGCACCAAACGCGAGAAGTGAAAGGGGTTCTTGCAGCCGCACCGCGCGCTGATTTCAGCCACGGTCAGGCCGGTGTCGCGCAACAGCGCCACGCCGCGCTCCACCCGCGTCAGCCAGAGATAGCGCGCCGGGCTTGTGCCAAGAAAATGACGGAAGCGCTCGGTCAGCCCGCGCTCGGAGCATCCCGCCACCTTCCGAGCGCGGCGCAGGCAGTCCTCGTCGCCGAAATGTTCCTCGATATGTGCCATCGCGCGACTCAGCCCTTCGTCGCTACGTGAACGCTGCGGCCAGACCGCGGCCTGGTGCACGAACTCCGCAAACAGCGCGAGCCCGATGTGCTCCACCACCCGCCCGGCGGCCAGGCTCGTCACCCGGCGGCAGCCCTGCGCCGCGGAAAACAACCGGTGCATCATCTCGGAGCACGGCACCAGCCGCGGCGCCCGCGCCAGCCGCCAGCGCAGTTCAGCGGGCATGAAGGTCGGGCGAATCGAACACCAGACGTGCTCCGTCTCGCGTTCGGCATCGAAGACGAAGTGCTCTCGGCACCCGGGAAGGAACAACGCCGCCTGCTGCGGCGCCAGCGACCGCGTCGCGGCGTCCACCGTGACCTTCGCCGAGCCGACCTCGATCACCACAATCTGGTAGTCGCGCTGCTGGCGCGGGCCGCAGTAGCCGCCGGGCGTATATTTTACCCGGCCGAAATTTACCCGCGCGGTGTGCACCAGCCGGTTGGCCCAAGCGATTTCCATGCCGTGGTAGTTCCGCATCACTCTAGATTCGCTTCCCGCCGCCATCCCGTCAACGCCGCCTGCCGGCCGGGATAGGTTTTTCGCCGCCGCAGGCATGGCCGCGCCGCCGCCTTTTTGCTAGAAAGATGGCCATGACCCGACGTGAACGGCTCGCGGCCACCCTGGCCCATCGATCCACCGACCGCGTGGCCGTTGATTTTGGCGCCTCGTTTGTCACGGGCATCCATGTCTCTGCGGTCACCCGCCTCCGGCGTCACCTGCTCGGCGACGCCGACTATCGGGTGAAGGTGTGCGAGCCGTACCAGATGCTCGGTGAAATCGACGACGCCCTCCTCGCCGCTCTGCCAATCGACGTGATCGGCGTGCTGGGCCGGAGGTCGATCTTCGGCACCGAGTCGCGCGACTGGAAACCATTCACCCTGTTTGACGGCACGGAGTGCCTCGTGCCCGGCTCGTTCAATGTCACCCGCGTCCCGGAGGGCGGCTGGCACATCTACCCGGAGGGTGACATGTCCGTCGCGCCGAGCGGCTTCATGCCCGAGGGTGGTTACTTCTTTGATGCGATCATCCGGCAGCCGCCGATCGACGAGGACAAACTCGATCCGGCCGACAACCTTGAGGAATTCTCCCTCCTCGGCGAAGTCGACCTCGCCTTCTACCGCGAACGGAAGCGCTGGTTCGACGCCCACTCCGATCTCGGCGCCTTGCTCGTGATTCCTGGCGCCGCCTTCGGCGACATCGCCCTCGT